>Ga0187886_1000240_pt1 | contig 73529 bp, 64 predicted proteins | sample June2016WEW_20_1_FD_133001 | JGI IMG/M metagenome (GOLD analysis project Ga0187886, IMG submission 133001) | Peatland microbial communities from SPRUCE experiment site at the Marcell Experimental Forest, Minnesota, USA - June2016WEW_20_150 | ecosystem: Environmental > Terrestrial > Soil >... | reverse complement strand
TTCGGGCTAACTAATCCCGTTCGCGGGAGCGCCGATCTCCCTTGTGGGAGTACCCCGCCGCTTTTTTATTAGTTGATTGAATACGGTGAAACAGTACTACTACGTAGTATAGAAATCGTTATGTGCCATTTGTCACTGCGATTACGGTCAATGATATATGTATTATCATCTCATGATGATAGCACAATAAAAAGGATAACAAATGTCTGATAAACAAAAGTCCCCACTCGAATTAGTCACGGGACATCCGTATTTCCTTTACATCTTGGTGGTTGTCACCATTCTTAGCTTTATTTTGCCTCTCCTCACGGCCATCAATACCGGCGATACTATTAGTATCCTACTTATTCTCATTGTGGATGTGCTTTCTCTTGCCTTGATCCCTTTCCTGCGCAAATACTATCTTCCTAAGGATCGGCCTATCTCTCGGGAACACTTCAAGCCGTTCGAATCTCTTAATTCTGCAGCCGCTTGGCCACGCAAGAATGAGAGTGATAGGCTAACTATAGTGATCAAAGCTACTAAAAGGAAACCTATCATACTTGTCGGTGAAAGCGGAGTGGGTAAGTCTGTACTAATTAACTCAATTGTTGCTCAGCGACTCAGGAACGAACATTGGCAGACTCTGTTAATAAACAAATACTCTGATTTCGAGAGCGACCTACGCACTCAGCTCACCAACCTTTTTCCAAAGTGGCAATTGCATGAAGATGGGAACCTTACCATCAATAATTCCAGTCATCCATATCTTCTTCTGATCTTTGATCAGTTTGAACAGTTCTTGTCAACCGGTTCCAAGAACCTGCCAACACATCAGAATTCCAAAGATTGGCTCTGGCGTTTCGTAACCTCGCTATTACAAGACGAAAAGAACAGGATTATCATAGTCGTACGCAAAGAACTCTACTTCGATCTGGAATTCCTAAAGGAGTTCATCCTATCACCCATCAAGTGCTTCCGTCTGTCTGGCATGACACTGAAAGATCCAGACGATGGAATATCTGCATTACGGACTAAGCTCCGGGACGCTTCTAGCAATCAAGACATTGTGGATCCTGTAATTGAAATGCTTGCCGACAACAATCTTGTTCTCCCAGTTGAAGCTCAAATTGTCGGGTGCACACTCGAGAATAATGCAGCACAACTTGGGGCGATAACACCCGAGCGACTAAAAGAAATGGGGGATAAAGACGATCTTATTCGGGAATTCCTGAAGACTTCTCTTGCATCTAAGCCGCGACTTAAGGATACATCATTACAGATCCTCTTTGCACTCAGCATGGAGACGACGTATCGGAAAATTCTATCCGCGCCAGAGATTGCTAACATAATTCACAAACCCAAAGACGAGGTGCAGCAATGTATTGAATGGCTTAAGGAGCTTCATCTGGTTCAGTCATTCGTAGGCAACTTCCAACTCACACATGATTACTTGGCTGAGCGTTTCCACGAACTTAGTGGAAGTGAATTGGAACCACACGACAGAGATAATATTATTTTCTTTGGCGACGAGTTCCGAAAGGGCCACCACTCATCTCACATTCGGCAAATGCACACAAGACCAAAGTTGTTCAAGATAGCCAGCGACTATTTTATGTGTTTTCTGATTGTAGGTATGCTCTTTCGTCTCGTGAGCCCTGCCTTTGGTCTAGACTGGAGTTGGTTTAACCCATATGCATCGTATCAAAAGCCTACTTCGTGGTTCGATCGCTACTATCTTCCCATTCTCATATCGCATATGTTTTGGTCGGTATATGTAACATTATCATTTCGTCGTTTTTTCTATTTCCTTCACGAAGGAATAGTCGGCCGATTTCTCTCTTATCTAACTCTTGTGCTATGTTTACTATCAGTGGTATTAGCAATGTTCATCCCATACTGCTGGATTTTATCCATAGGGCTCGGAGGTCTCGGAATCGGTTTGAAGCAGTTTCAGACTTCAAGATCAAAAGGATTACGGTTAGTCTCTAAGAGGTTTTTCAGAGGAATTGGACTCGCGACATTAGCAAATGCTCTCGGAACAGCAGTAGTGGGTGTCCTTTTTGCATTGCGATTTCATAATCAGACACCCACACCTAAGTTGAATGACGAGTTCTTTGAATACTCTGTTTACATTCTCATTGGGATGCTCTATTTTTTTGGCAATGTAGGTTCACGACACATAACCCGAAAGGGCACATCGAAGTTGCTAGGAATGTTTGACAGAAGAGCTCGAATGCGAACTGCGAATACTGGTACTTCTATTCAACAAGGTAACTCTATATGAATCAAACTCTTGTACAAAATTTACTTCATCGTAATTCAGAAATCGAACATCACATAATTTCCGATATCAGGACCGGTCTAGTCGTCCAAGGTGGCGGTATGAGGGGCATCTATTCAATGGCGGCCCTTATGGCGATTGAGGAATGCAAACTCACAGGTGCGTTTGATCACGTCTTCGGCTCATCTGCTGGTGCCATCAATGGCGCTTATCTCCTAGCAGAACAAGCCAAGCTCGCTGTAACCGTGTATCTCGACGATATCAGCAACAAGAACTTTGTAAACTTCTTGCGAGTACAAAAGATTGTTGACATTGATTTCTTGGTGGATCAAGTTCTCAAAAAACACAAGGCGCTCGATGTAAAGAAGGTAATGAAGTCTAGAGCACTCTTTCATCTTGTTCTCACGGACGTTCTAACTGGCGAACCAGCGGAGTTTACCAACAGGGATAACAAAGATTTTGACTTAATGGAAACATTAAGGGCAACCGCAGCAATGCCAATCTTATACAACAAGATTGTTCAGATCAATGGCAGAGGCTATGTCGATGGAGGCCTTCTTGACGCCGTTCCACTTATGCGGGCAATTCAAACAGGCTGTACCGACATAGTTGTGGTGTTAACGCGTGAACCGTCTTTTAGAAGACGCCGCCCAAATCTTTTTCTCCGCTTGATTGAGCAACCATTTCTTACCAAGCTCCCGGCAGCAACCCGGAAACTAATGCTGTCAGAAGATAAGTATTTCAATAGAACGATGGAGTTAATCGAACAACCTGAGAAAGAAGGTTTTACTGTGCGCATCGCAGTTGTATATCCAAGCGATATATCAAGAATGGTTTCCCGGACGACGCATAACAGAGAAGCACTTCTTGACTGTGCACTAATGGCGCGAAATGATATGAGAGTAACCCTTGGCTTTGAACCATTGAGCGACAACCCGTTCCCTCCAAGACCATCCTGAACATGGTAAGAAAAGCGAATCTGGATCACTCTGATGGCAAACGGCGCACAACATCTTATAAAAGGTCCCCGCAATCCCACTGCCCCACTGTTCCCACAAAAATCGTGGGACGAAAAAGATCGAAGCACGGAAAACGAGAGCGGCGGGACTCGGTTTGCCGATGAACTTTTTAGCACACCTCGACTGCGCTCGGTGTGACGTCGGTTTTCCAAATTTTTTTAAAAATAATAAAAGTGAATACGTCGGCCTGAGCGTAGTCGAAGGCCGCTCAATGTTTAATAGAAAAATGGAGCGGGCCTGCCTACGCTCGCTTCCACCTACACTTCGTTTCGGCGTACGGGTTGGCTCTTGATTTTATAAATAGCAGTTGCATTTGCCCTTCACAGCTTTAAGCAAGCAGGAAAATATATGAAAAGCATATTCCGTATTTTGGTTTTGATGATTTCGGCATTGACAAGTATAAATGCATTGTATGCTCAATGGGTTTTACAAAACAGCGGCACCAACACTATACTTACCGATGTGGTTATGCTCGATACGGCAACGGCGATCGCTGTCGGACAAGACCGCTCGATTCTCAGAACGTCTGATGCCGGCACGACGTGGATCAATGTAGCTGAAACGCTCTCGTTCGCCGAGCCATGGAACGGCGTCTCCTTTTTTGACACATCAAACGGAATCGTCGTGGGAGATCACGGCGGCGTCGTAACGACCACGAACGGCGGTAAAAACTGGATGTGGCACACCATTCCGACGTCACAAAACTGTCTCTCCGCACTTCATGCCGGTCCCGGTAATATCTACGTCGGTGCCGACTCCGGCTGGATATATAATTCACTCGACAGCGGAACGACCTGGTCCTCTGAAAAAATCGGCACCGAGCCCATTCGCTCTCTCTTCGCCTGGCGCGGCGAGTACACATTGGGGTTGCCCATCTATGCCCTCACGCCCCATACGCTTTACTCTAAAATTGATTTTCCCCCAACTCCATGGGAAGAAACAGACCTTTTCTTTCATGGACTCGGGTCGGCAGCATTCAGCGGAGAGTATTGTAATGGCGGCGGAGCAGGGTTCATTGTCGGAGTTCAGGGCGACTTACGCTCCGCACCAACGATCTTACGAAAGTCGATGTCCGACACTGCGTGGAGCGCAGTTTCGATAGATATTCCATTCGATTGTACCTTACTCGGCGTCTCGGCTCCTTCAGCCGATGTAATTTACGTCTGCGGCACCGACGGCGTGATTTTAAAATCTACAAATGGAGAAGATACATGGAGCACCGCTTCAGTGCCGACGGCACGAAACCTGTACGCTATCTATCTCTTTGATGAGCAGCGGGGCTTCGCTGTAGGCGAATATGGAGTGATCCTTCATACATCAAACGGCGGAGTGACCGGCATTCGGGATCAAGAGAGTCATCTTCCGGGGGGATTTGTACTCGAACAGAACTATCCCAATCCATTTAATCCGACAACGGTAATTAACTATCAATTACCGGCAAATGTTTTTGTGTCGTTGAAGGTTTACGATGTACTCGGGAGAGATATAAAAACGCTGGCCAGTGAGCGTCAGAATGCAGGAACTCATTCCGTAACTTTCAACGCAAGTAATCTACCGAGCGGAGTTTATTTCTACAGGCTTCAGGCAGGAACTTACAGCGAAACGAAAAAACTTGTGGTACTCAAATAGAATAAAACGCTATCGCCTCACCCGTCCCGATAATCCTTCTTCCCAACTGCTCCATCCGGAATTCATGCCGTAAGGCGATTCCCATACAATCGCTTCGATCTGGCGTATCAGACCTTTCTCAATTTTAAACAACTCGGCAATTTCCCAGGTCCATGGACGGATGACTCCGATGGGAATGGTCGTTCCATTCGTTAACTGCACGTTGTGTACATTTCCTGCATGATCGAAAAAGACAAAGGCAAACACGAGTCCCCGCTCCTCGTCCACGACCATGAAGCGGCGGTCGCGAATCCGCGTCACGAACCTGAAGAAGCCCGATTCAAATTGTTCTTTGCATCCCAGCGCACCGACATCGAACGGTCCGGGATTTAACGAAGGATTATTAGTTGTCTGGTTGCCGTTTTCAATCCTGTTGCAATTTTCAGTAAAAGGATAAACACCCTTGCCGTCGTTTTTTTCCAATCCTGTAAAATACATGTTCGCGGTCTTAATCAGCTCTTCACGCGAGGCGCGCTCAGCGACAGGAACCGTTTCCAGAAAAACAGGATGCGGCTTTACCAGCTTCTCTATTCTTAACGCGCCTGCCGTGTCGCGAGCTACGATTGTCTCTATCTCGGTGATGACATTATTTTCTATCTTAAGGCGAAGAGCCAGAATAGCCGGTACGTTGTTCTCCCGGATTGTACCGATGAAACCAACCTGTCCGCCGAAGCTCGCTGGAAGCGAGTGTAGGCCGACCTGTCCGCCGAAGCTCGCTGGAAGCGAGCGTAGGCCGACCTGTCCGCCGAAGCTCGCTGGAAGCGAGTGTAGGCCGACCTGTCCGCCGAAGCTCGCTGGAAGCGAGCGTAGGCCGACCTGTCCGCCGAAGCTCGCTGGAAGCGAGCGTAGGCCGACCTGTCCGGCTTGCGGATCTGCAATATAAAGCTTGTAAGATCCTCGGGCGCTTGCAGTATTCCAGAGTCCGTCCCCTACCTCCAGCCTCTGTCCATTCTCCGTGAATTTAATTTTCTCCGACAGCGGCACACGCGCCGGATCGTGCGCTATTACGGCTTCAAGGTATTTATCCACAAATCTTTCCAGGCACAAACGATCACAATTCTCAGTCATTGTCACATATTGATCGATCTGACAGATAACGACATTTGAAAACAATGCTGTCAGTATAGGGAGAAGTATGTATTTTATTTTCATGGAGATATTTCCCTTAAATGTTGTTATTCCCGAACGGTTTATCAAATATGCTAAATAATTTGCTCAAACACTGTTGAATCGGAAAAATTTTTGTGACATATTAAGGCAAACAGAAACAACAAGCCAACAAAAATATAGGGCTTAGACTATGGAAGCAAATTCAAATATTGAAGCCCGCATAGCAGAAATCCGAATGGGCGACATCATCGTAGAGACGAAGCCGGGCGCCGACGTTAGGGTTCAGCAAACGCGTCACGAATTTTTATTCGGCACAGCAATTACGGACGAGCTTGCGGAAAAAGACAAGAACGCCATGTCGCCAGAAAACAGAAAGATGTTTTTAAAAATTCTTGGCGAGAATTTCAACTACGCCGTGCACGAAAACGCCTTAAAATGGTACGATTGTGAAATACAGCAAAATGTCGTCGATTATTATTTAGCGGACAGGATATGGGAGCTTTGCAGCGAGCTTAACATACCGATGCGGGGCCACTGCATATTCTGGGAGAAAGACGAACACATCATGCCCTGGTTGAACAAGTTGAATAACGACGAGCTTAGAGCGGCAGTAGTGCGCCGGGCGATCGACGTTACAAAACATTTTAAGGGGCGCATAAACGAGTTCGATCTGAATAATGAAATGATTAACGGCAACTTTTTCCGGCGCCGTCTTGGATACGGTATTGTAAATGAAATGGCCTGGATGGCCAAAGTCGGAAATCCCGACGCTGTTCTGTTTGTAAATGACTACGGCATTCTCGTCGACGGTGGTTTTAATGCCGAAACCTATATATATCAAATTAAAAACCTTCTCGCCAGCGGTGTACCAATCGGAGGCATCGGATGTCAGGGCCATCAGGCCACTTCCATCAAAACCATCATGTCGGCTGAACATGTTCAGAAGACCCTCGATCAGCTTTCCAAATTCAATCTGCCGATTAAAATCACCGAATGCCTTTTTGACGCCGACGATGCGGAGTTCCAGGCTGAAGAACTGCGTAAGATATTTCCGATTTACTTTGCGCACCCCAGAGTTGAAGCCATTTTAATGTGGGGTTTTTGGGAAGGTGCTCACTGGCAGCCACAGACAGCCTTGTGGAAAAAAGACTGGACACTTACTCCACAGGGTCTGGCATATCACGACCTTGTTTTTAATAAGTGGTGGACTCGAGTATCCGGTAAGGCTGAAAAAAACGGAACATTTAAAACCCATGCGTTTTACGGCGATTACTCAATCGCATCAGACGGGAAGACAAAAAAAGTTACTCTCAATAAGAAAGATAAATCTATAAAGGTGATTTTATAATAGTGTAAACAACCCAAATTATTTTTCACTATAAAAATGACTTATCGTTCTTTTTAAAGTCGGATATATTTTTTTGTATACCGAAAAATATTTCCGGTATATTTTATAGTTTTGCCTGTCCGGTTTGATAATTTTTTTAATCCCGGTCATTTCATCTGCGGCTTCCTTGAACGTTCGGTACCAGCCCGCGCCCACTGCGGCTGCAATCGCCGCACCCAGACCCGATGCTTCTGTTTTTTCGGGAAGACAAATATTTTTCCCGGTTATATCGGCCAAAATATGGCACCATAATTCACTTGCCGCACCTCCACCCATCGCGATAAAATCATACACTCTGTTACCAATGCTTTTTTCAACCGCATTTAATGCAAATAACTGTTCGTACGCAATACCTTCCAGAATAGACCGGTACATATGTCCGCGATTATGAAAGGATAACAGACCGATAAATGCTCCCCTGGCGTTTATATCCCAATATGGATTCATAACGCCGCACAGGTATGGCAGGTGAAATAGTCCATCGCTTCCGGCAGAAACATGCTTTGCTTCTTGTTCAAGCTGTTTATAAATATCGGGATGTTTTAACGGATCGATGTTCAGTGTCTTTTTTATGAACCAGTCTATCGCGAAGGTACCGGCTCTTAAGCTGCATTCGTAATAATACCCCCTTTCAGAACAACTGCACATCGTACGAAAGGCTTTACTTGTTCTGTATTGGGTTCCATAAATACCCGCCACCACAGCCGTACCCAGATTAAGATAGGCACGCTCTGAAGTAAGTGCATTTGCACCTAATCCGGCTGCCTGTCCATCCCCGCCGCCGGCTACGATTAATGTATTCGTGCTCAGACCGGTCGACTCAGATGCATCTTTGGAAAGTCTCCCCAAGATCGTGCCTGGACGATATGCTCCGGGTAATTGGTCTTCTTTTAATTCCAGAGCATTTAAAATTAAGGGAGACCATATTTTATTTCTCAGGTCGAATAGTCCAAGCGGATCCGCACTTGCCCAGCTCGTCTTGAATGATTGCGTCAGTTTCCAGACAATATAGGTATGCACATCGCATATCATTCGGATTTTTTTAAATAGACCCGGCTCATGCTTTTTCATCCATGCCAAACGATAGACAACGGGTGCATAGTCTGCGGGTTTACCTGTTATCCGGTGAATTTTACTTTTTCCGATTTTTTTTGAAAACGATTCCACCTCATCCTTGCACCTCTCATCCAGCCAGACGATGGCAGGCCTGAGGCAATTTCCTTCCCTGTTTAATGGAACAAACGTTTCTCTTTGATTGGAAACGGCAAGGGCTGAAATTCTTTCTGGGCCGATTTGGCGGGTTACTTTTCTTAACGCTCTTTGAGTCGAAATCCACCAGTCATTCGGGTCCTGTTCATAATAATTGGGCCGTGGTGAAAATAGAGGAATTGCTTCGTGGGCGTATGCTGCAATTTTTCCTTTTTTGTCGAAAGCAATCGCCTTTGTACCTGTGGTACTGCAATCCAGGCCGACGACGAAACTCTCCTCCTTTTTTCTTTGACTGGATTTCATTCTTGTTGATAGCACTTCATTAATCTATAGAAATTATGGCCTTCATTACGCCGTCTCTATAATTTTCCACCAGATCGAAGGCATGTTTGGTTTCTTCCAACGGAAAGCGATGTGTCACCATCGAATCCATGTTTATTTGATGCAGAGCAAGCAGATCGATTGCTTTTTGCGTACAGTGAACCTGCCTGCGTATGTTTATAATGGTGATTTCCTTCCGCCGTAATTCATGTATGGAAAAGGAGATTTCGTCTGTCTCGGGAATTCCGACAAGCACAAGGGCGCCCCCCGGTTTCAATAATTGTACAGCCTGGCCGATCGCTTCTTCATCACCGCTGCATTCATAGACGACGTCCAGTAATAGCGGCTCGATCTTCGATATTTCCTTTATAATATCGATGCGATTCGGGTTTCCAGACCACCTGGGATGTAATTTTTTCGAAAACGCAAGACGCTCCTCTATTTTATCCGTAACATAAACAGTACCGGCATTTTTCGTCCGAAGTACATGGAATAATGACATTCCAATAGGACCGACTCCAAGAATGGCAGCACTGGCTTTATCAGGGAGAAGTGATTTTTCAACGGAATAGACGGCTATTGACAGCGGCTCGGATAGAGCTGCCTGTTCAAACGTCATACTATCTTTTATCGGAAAACAACATTTTTCGTGAAGCACTATAAATTCACGCAGACAGCCTTCGAGTTGTTTCGGGGTTCCCAGAAAATGAATCTCGCGGCAGGTATTTTCCCTGCCGGCTTTGCATTGATCGCAGCGGCCGCAAGACACAGCCGGATCGATTGCAACTCTCTGACCGGGTTTTACCCTTGTTACTTTCTTCCCAATTTTCTCCACGGTGCCTGCCGTTTCATGCCCGATGATAAATGGAAATTGAACAATTTGGGAACCGATTCTTCCCGAAGTATAATAGTGAATATCCGAACCGCAGACACCCACTGTTTTTATCCTGATGAGCACATCGGTATCATTAATTATTTCGGGATCCGGGACCTGCCCGATTTCAAATTGCCTTATTCCTGTAAGTAATGCTGCTTTCATTGCACGACTCAAAAAATTTTTTAAGCTTGTTTTTTTTTCGTGTAGTTCATTCTGTTTTGAACTGCACTCTGTAACAATATACTAAATAATTTGCTCAAACTACCTTGCTTCTCACGATAAACCTTTTTACCATTTGATGAAGCAATTACCGGTCGTATTTTCCCTTAAGAAGAGCAAATCAATCAACAGGAGTCTGAATGATGAAAGCAAAGTCATTGTATTTATTTCTATGGGCACATATGCTCATTCTCTCTGTATGTTTTGCACAGGAAGATATTTCAGCAAAGCTGACGCAATCTGCTATAGATGCCCGTATAGCTGAAATACGCATGGGCGATATCGTCATAAAGACCAAACCGGGCGCGGATATCAAGGTGCAGCAGCTGCGTCACGAATTTTTATTCGGCACCGCCGTGCCTGACCAGCTTGCAGAAAAAGATTCGAATGCAATGTCGCCCGAAGACAGAAAGATGTATCTGAAAATTCTAGGCGAGAATTTCAATTATGCCGTGCACGAGAACGCCTTGAAATGGTACGACTGTGAAGCTGAGCAGAAAGTAGTAAATTATTATTTAGCCGACAGGATTTGGGAGATATGCCATGAGCTGAATATACCGATGCGGGGCCATTGTATATTCTGGGAGAAAGACAAGTACATTATGCCCTGGCTTAAGACGCTGAATACCGACGATCTCCGCGCGGCAGTCCACCGCCGTGCCATCGACGTTACAAAACATTTTAAGGGACGGATTGAGGAATTCGATCTGGATAATGAGATGGTTCAGGGCAATTTTTTCCGCCGATGCCTCGGCTACGGCGTCGTCAATGAAATGGCATGGATGGCCAAAGCCGGAAATCCGGATGCCGTTCTGTACGTTAATGAATACGGCGTTCTTGAAGAGGGGGGGTATAATGCCGATTCTTATATACGGCAAATCGAAAACCTCTTAGCAACCGGCGTTCCGATCGGAGGGATCGGATGTCAGGGACATTTTATTACATCAGATAAGAACGATTCTACCGGCAGAGCCGCAACAAAACCCGAGCATGTTCAGAGTACTCTGGACCGGCTTGCGAAGTTCAATCTACCAATCAAAATCACAGAATGTCTTTTCATGGCCGACAATGATGAAGGCAAAGCCGAAGAGCTCCGGAAATTTTTCCCGATTTTTTTTGCACACCCCGGCGTCGAAGCGATTGTGATGTGGGGTTTCTGGGAAAAGGGTCACTGGGTACCTGAAACGGCAATGTGGAAAACAGACTGGACTCCAACCGCTCAAGCACTGGCATACCGCGACCTTGTTTTCAACAAGTGGTGGACTCAAGTTTCCGGCAAAACTGATAAAAAAGGGGAATTTAAAACTCGTGCCTTCTATGGTGATTATTTAATCACATCAGATGGAAAAACAAAAAAAATCATACTCAGTAAAAAAGATAAATCAACACAGGTTACTTTTTGATGGATAATATATTTCAATCGGGTATTCGTATTTTCATTTCATAGAGATCACATCACAATATATATAGGAGGAAAACAATGTCGGAAGAATTTGCAATCAACTGGTGGTTTATTCTTGGTGCCTTTGTGTTTATAGGATTTCTCTTCGGCATCCGGATTATCCGTCCCACGCGACGCGGACTGATTGAGCGTTTGGGTAAGTATCATAGCTTTGCAAATCCCGGTTTCCATTGGATTATGCCCGGAATCGAAAAATTGTATCAGGTCAACATTACCGAGCAAATGATCGACGCCGAACCGCAGGAAATCATTACGAACGATAATCTGAACGCTTTCGTTGACGCACAGATATATTTCAAAGTGAAACCCGATGAGCTGAACGTAAAAAACTCACAATACAATGTGAATAATGTCACGTTTCAGATCGTGAATCTTGCACGGACGACACTGCGTAATATCATCGGCACACTGACATTGAAATCGGCGAACAGCGAACGGGGTAAAATCAACGAGGAGCTTCACCGGATCCTGATCAATGAAACCACAACCTGGGGTATCGATATCGTCCGGGCGGAATTGAAGCAGATCGATCCGCCGAAAGATGTCCAGGAGACGATGAATAAGATCGTAAAAGCCGAGAACGAAAAGATAGCCGCCATCGACTTCGCCACCGCTGCCGAGACAACGGCCGACGGTAAAAAGCGTGCCGCCATTAAGGAAGCGGAAGGCATCCGCCAGGCTCGAATTCTCCAGGCCGAAGGCGACGCTGAAGCCATTCGCCTCGTGAACGAAGCTGCTGAAAAATATTTTGTAGGCAATGCCCAGCTTCTCAAGCGGCTCGAGACCGTCCAGCGCTCCCTTGAAAACAATGCAAAAATCGTTGTGCCCGAAAACACACAACTTGTGAATGTTATTGGCGATATTGCAGGAGTGTTACCGCTGAAAAAATAGTCTCATTCATATGCTGAGGGAAACGAATATGAATGATTTTCTCCATGATCTCTACGGCCATCAGGCATGGGCTGACGCCGAGCACTGGCGTGTCATCGAAGCACACCCCGAGGCACGCAGCGACGAAAAAATTCGCGCGCGTCTGTACCATTATCAGCTCACACAGAACGCTTTTTTACTTATTGCAAAGGCAGAGGAACTCGTCTTCCCGAAGCTGGATGATATTCCACCCATGAGCATACTCAAGAGGTACGCCCGCAAATATCATAAAGAAGCTGTTGCTTTTGTGAACAGTGTGAGTGATGACAGGTTGGAGGAAATCGTTACTATTCCCTGGTTTAAAGATCCACCCATTCAGATTACAGTTGCGCAGGGACTCACACAGGCGGCGATGCACAGTCATTACCACCGTGGTCAAAATGCAACGCGACTACGCGAGCTCGGTATCGAGCCGCCGTCGACCGATCTGATCCTCTGGTGGTGGAAGGGACGGCCAAATCCACAATGGGAATAGTGTCGACCTACTACGACATACTGGGTATCGACAGGAATGCCAGTCCGCAGCAGATCAAAGTAGCGTACCGGAATCTGATGAAACACCATCATCCAGACCTTCATGAAAATTCTGAAGAAGCAACAGAGCGCGCTCAGAATCTCAACAAGGCGTATGCTGTATTGAAAGATCCGGTTCAACGATATGAGTACGATAATCTCCTGATGCTGCAACGAAATCCTGTCGATCCGCTGGAGGACCTCTCGCTTGATCTATCGGAGGACGGACTTTCAATTTCTGAAGTTCCGCAATATGTCTGCGAGGGTTGTGGCCGGCATGATCCCACGCTTCGTGTCACGATATTTATCTGGGTTGTCAGTTTGATTCTTACATTGAAACGCGGCTGGGGGCGGATTCTCTGCTCACGATGCCGGTTAAAGTACAGCATTCTATGGAACATCGAGGTCTGGTTTGCAGGCTGGTGGGGAATTCCATACGGCCCACCTCACACCATTGAAGCATTGATGAAAAATTCCACAGGCGGTATTCAGCCCGAGGAAAACAACGCCTCGCTTCTTGCCGCTCTTGCAGATGATTTCTATCATCAACACCGTTATTTCGAAGCCTATCAGGCTTTGCAGACAAGTCTTAAATTGCGCATGTCGAAAAGCGGACTGGAATTTCTTCAACATCTCAGACAACTAATTCATCAGGATCATCCGAATGGTGTGCTGAAAGCCAGTCAATCGCTTCATCCATTGATTTTTCATATTCCAATACTTACGATTCTTTTCATTTTATCACTGTTTTTCATAACGTCGGTTTTTTATCCATTACCGGAAATTCATCAAAATATTCCAGCTCAGATCCCGGTAAATGAGATAATGAGCACGAAACACAACATTCCTGCATCGAATTTGGAAGTTAGTCTCGATATTATTGAACAATCGCTTCAAATTTGCAGGAACAGTAGAACAAGTGTAGCCAGCCATATTGTATCACAATCGCCTACGAGCACAACGGAGCAGACCGGGGAAGCACAACCTGTCGTAGTGACCCTTAATTGGACAAAGCTCGATGAACAACTCATCCACCAGCAGACCGAAAATACTCGCATCGCCTTTGAACAGGCTTCACCCGAGATCCAGAAACTTGTACCGATCGATGCGGAAGACTTATCAAGTGTCGACAAATCGTCATTAACATTTTCTCAAGATCTGCACTCAAAATTTAACGAGATGCTATCGATCTACTTTAATTGTGCGATCCTCGAATACGGCACAACTCTGGTGAAACGATATAGTTCATCACAGGGTACATTTCCCCGAAATATAATTGATAATATCCGTCAACTCGGACTCCAGCCGGATATTGCCGCCTGGCTGAAACAGGTCCAGCTTGACAGCGCATACAATCAATTGATCGAGACCGTTACTAAAACTCAGATGGAAGATGGCCGATACAGTGTGATGACCGGACGCTTGACGATGCTGCGGGGATTTGTACGGGATGATAGTGCCGTCATGGTTAATCTGAGCCGGAAATTGGAATACTATAAAAGTACTCATATGATTCCGGAGTATAATCAGGTGGTGGCTATTTATAATCAAAGAATTCCTCAAACGCAGGCTCATATTCAAGAGTATAACGATTACCTCCAGAAGTACAATGAATTTGTGGGATCGTTGAAAGACCAGGGATTGATTACAGCACTGCACGCATGTTTAAATCAAAGCGTCTTGTTCCCTGAAGTGAAACAGGAAGGTTCCTTACCACGCCGATTAAGAAATACTACTTCTTTAATAACTGATACGACAGCCTTGAAAAATTAAGAAAAAATACTAAAATTTGTCAAACGAATCCTGTCTTTCAAACAGAGGAAAATCACAATGAAAAATGTAATTTATTTTTACGCCTGTTTCTTGCTTCTTACCACACTTGCCTATGGTACGCTTGTCAAAAATACACCGGACACCATTAAGACCAAAAAGGGGAATCTGATCATCCACTGCATTGAGCATGGATCGTTGATGCTGGATTATCATGGAATTAAAATTTACGTCGACCCGATTGGCCGTTATGCCGATATTTCGAAAATGCCCAAAGCCGATATCATTCTCATCACGCACGAGCATCCCGATCATTTATCAGAGCCGGCTATTCGTCACTTTACTAAAAAAGGAACAGACATTATTCTCAACAAATCTACATTCGACATTTTGAAAACAGGGATGGTAATGGCAAATGGCGAATCGAAAACAATCAAAGGTATTCTCATTGAAGCAGTACCTGCATATAATACGACACCGGGGCGCGAAAAGTATCATCCCAAAGGACGTGATAATGGCTATGTCCTGACACTCGGCGAGATACGCATCTATATCGCAGGCGATACGGAAGATATTACCGAGATGAAAGATCTTAAGAACATCGATATCGCTTTTTTACCGATGAATCAGCCATGGACGATGACTCCGGAACAGGTTGCTCACTCGGCTAAGACATTCATGCCTAAAATTCTTTATCCTTACCACTACGGTGACACTGATATCTCAAAGCTTATAGAATTACTCAAAGATACAAAGAGTATAGAGATCAGGATTAAGGATATGAAGTAAGGGTTGATTTTTTATCAATACAAAAAAATCCAAACAGTCCCGTCGTCAAGCGTATCTACTGATTTAAAAGCCGTATCGAGGCGATCATTTTCTCCCGATAAGTATATGCTCACTTCGTATGGTCATTCCATCCCGCCATACCCATTCCTCCAGTGAGTTGAAGAATACGATCGAAGAAATAGAGAGGCTCGGAGTATTTCCCGGAAATCTCAGGTAAGATTTTTCTTCAATGCAACAGCGGACAATCCGGCAAATACGGCACCAATAATAATCACAATAATCTTTACAATATTTATCGATTCAAAAAATGACGAACTCTCACTATCTTCACCCTGAAAAGCAACTGAGTAGATAATTTGTGTAAAGACTTTTTCATTTTTATGATAATCATAGGGTTTTGAATAGCAATAGATTTTCAGCATCCCGTCCGACGTTGGAATAAACCCGGCAAGCATACGAATCAACGGTACATCGCCGATTGATGTGACCGCCTTCGCCCAGATGATATTTGATTTTTGAGAAAAAATAATGCTATCAACCATCGTAAACGGTAAGAATGAACTAGCCAGTCCTTTTGCCTTCTTTCTTATTTCCGGCGTGTATAATTTTTCACATTGATCAATCCTTAACATCTGAGGGTTTTTTAGTTCATCATATTCAACAAGAATATAAGAATTTGTGAACAACTCTTTTAAATCTTTCGGTTGAAACGCAAACTCAATTTTTTGTCTGGCAAATGGCGAATCATCCTTTGCAACTTCATCAATGACCTCTGAAATAACCCGGTTGGGAATCGACCGCCAGTCATCTGGAATCGTTATTAAATATCCGCGGTCTTTACTCTTGACGGTATTCGCGGTAGAAAATGAGAACAGCGCAATGCATAGTATTGCAATAATGGCTGGTTTTTTCATTCGAGAGGTATCCTCAATTTGCCGAGTACAAATAAATGAATTTATCTACTGTGTATATCGTATAACGAACATTCAACGATACTTCAGATTTCTCAATCCCGTACTTTGAGCCGGGAGGCAGCTCAATGGGCGGTCATTCTTATTAAACTTACAGGAGAGATTTCAAAAAAGCAAGCGGAAAAAATGGCTTGCGAATATCATTATCGAATCTTACATTGTTCTGAACTATGCATGAACTCTCAATAGCACAGAATATAATCGACATCGTGCGCCAGTACCTGCCTGTCGAAGGACCGCAACAGGTTCGAATAGTAAAAGTCCGTATCGGCGAGATGGCAGGCGTTGTCCCCGATTCACTGGATTTTTGTTTCAATGCAATAATCGGTAGCACGCCTCTGGAAGGTGCAGCGCTTGTCATCGAGCATATTCCGGTTGTTATACACTGCATGCAATGCGGGAAAGAACATTTGCTCGATCATTCTGCTTTTTATTGTCAGTTCTGCGACAGTACGGATGTGCGGATGATATCAGGGAACGAGCTCCAGGTAGTGGAGATTGAAGTTGCAGATGAACAAACGGAGGCTCCATGAGTTTCATTACAATAGAACGAAAAGTACTGGATAAAAATGACGAGGTAGCCCGGCAAAACCGGGAACTGTTCCGACAACATAGCCTTTTTGTTATCAATATAGTCAGTTCACCCGGCTCGGGGAAAACAAGCATCCTTGAAAAAACTCTTGAGTATCTGCGGGAGAAAATACGAATAGCGATCATCGAAGGGGATGTCCAGACCGATCTGGACGCAAAGCGAGTTGCGCGTTTTGGGATTCCGACAATTCAGATTGTCACAAACGGCGGTTGCCACCTTGATGCAAAATTGGTTCAAAATGCCCTGGAAAACCTCCATCTATCTTCACTTGACATTGTTATCATTGAGAATGTGGGAAACCTCGTCTGCCCGGCTAATTATGATCTTGGGGAAGCGTTGAAGGTTGTCGTTGCAAGCACTACCGAAGGTGACGATAAACCGCTTAAATATCCGGCGATGTTCAGAAATGCTTCCGTACTAATTATCAATAAAATCGACCTCGTTCCTTACGTCCAGTGCAGTCTCGACACACTCAAAAAAAATGCGCTTCAGATTAACCCGTCTCTGACCGTTTTTCAAACATCATGTACAACAAATGAAGGGATTGAATTGTGGTGCGAATGGCTATCTAGTCAGGTGAAGAAAAAGTGACATGATGTTCTGAGGGTAATGCAAAAGCAACGTCTGCATATTGTGATTCGCGGTGCGGTTCAGGGAGTCGGTTTCCGACCGTTTATCTATCGCCTTGCCACCGACATGCGCCTCGCCGGATGGGTGGTCAATTCTACTCAGGGCGTTCTCATCGAGGTTGAAGGCGAAAGACCTGATCTCGATGAGTTCATTCTGCGTTTAACGCATGAAAAACCTCCTCGTGCTTTTATCCAGAGTCTGGAGCCGTCACTGCTTGATCCTGTCGGTTTTACATCGTTTGAAATCCGGGAGAGCGATGACCGGGGTACCCCGAGCGCACTCGTTATGCCCGATATAGCAACATGTCCGGACTGCCTTCGGGAAATATTTGATCCGACAAATCGCCGGTATCGTTATCCTTTTACAAACTGTACAAATTGCGGACCCAGATTCACAATCATTGAATCACTTCCCTACGACCGGCCTTCAACGACAATGAAGCAATTTATCATGTGCGATATGTGCCGGAAGGAATATAAAGACCCGCTCGACCGGCGCTTCCATGCCCAACCGAATGCCTGTCCGGAATGTGGCCCCCATCTCGATCTCTGGAATAACCAGGGAAATATTATAGCAACGCATTTTGAAGCTTTGAGTGCTGCAGTAGAAATGATCCGGTCTGGAAATATTGTTGCCGTCAAAGGACTCGGAGGATTTCATCTTATTGTCGATGCACGGAACGATGAGGCTGTTCTAACCCTTCGCGCCCGTAAACATCGTGAAGAAAAACCATTTGCGGTCATGGTCCCTTCGCTCGATACTGCAAAAGAGCTCTGCATGGTCTCCGCACTTGAAGAACGGCTGCTCACATCACCGGAATCTCCAATTGTTCTATTGCAAAAAAGAGATGCCTATCAAAACTTTCAACTTTCAACTTTCAACCCGAAACTATCCAACGCCGTTTCCCCCGGCAATCCTTATCTCGGCGTCATGCTCCCGTATACCCCTCTTCATCATATGCTTATACGTGAGCTTGGATTTCCAATCGTTGCGACGAGCGGGAATCTTGCGGATGAGCCGATCTGCATTGACGAGCTTGAAGCCCTTGAGCGGCTGGGCAGCCTCGTGCAGATAGCCGATGCATTTCTTGTTCATAACCGGCCCATACTGCGTCATGTCGACGATTCCATTGTACGTATAATGGCAGGTCGGGAGCTCGTTCTCCGGCGCGCAAGAGGGTTTGCTCCGCTCCCAATTCCAATGCGATTGTCTGAAATTCCCTCGATGCTTGCAGTCGGCGCCCATTTGAAAAACACTATCACAATTACAGCGGGCGATAATGCATTTATCAGTCAGCACATAGGCGATCTCGAAACACACGAAGCATTGACGGCATTTAAGAATGTGATTGCGAGTCTGCAAACCCTCTATTCGTTTACACCGACGACTGTGGTGTGCGATGAGCATCCTGATTATCTCTCGACAAAACACGCCCGCAGTATGGGAATCGAAACTCTTCCGGTTCAGCATCATTATGCCCACATCGCTTCATGCATGGCGGAAAACGAACTGAATGGCGAGGTTCTTGGTGTTTCATGGGATGGAACAGGCTATGGCCTTGACGGGACAATCTGGGGTGGAGAATTTTTATTGACAAACGAGACCGGATTCGATCGCGTCGCAACATTTCGGCCTTTCCCTCTTCCGGGGGGCGATCAGGCAATTCGTGAACCGCGAAGAACCGCCCTCGGAATGTTGTATGCAAAAGCAGGAGACGAAGCATTCAAACAGAACGACCTCGCCTGTGTAAAAGCATTCACACAATCTGAACTTTCGGTCATTCAGACAATGCTTCAAAAGAAAATCAATTCTCCTTTGACGTCGAGTATCGGACGGCTTTTCGACGGTGTTGCCTCACTCATCGGACTCCGCCAGCAGACGAATTACGAGGGCGAAACAGCCATGGAACTCGAATTTGCCACGATCCGGCACGTTACCGATGAATCATATCCGTATAATATAGTGGAAGGAAAAACCGATAACCTTCAACCTTCAACCTTCAACCTTAAACATCTTTTTTATATAGATTGGTTTCCCATGATTGGAGGAATAGTATCTGACCATACTCATGGAATTGCGGTCGGACATATTTCAACAAAATTCCATAATACATTGACTGAGATTATTATTGCCGTCGCAAAAAAAATTCAACAACAACGCGTGGCGCTCAGCGGCGGATGTTTTCAAAACAAGTATCTTACCGAGAGAACAATCCGGCGTCTTCAGGAAGAAGGCTTCAAGCCATACTGGCACCAGCGCGTGCCGCCGAATGATGGGGGCATCTCGCTAGGACAAATTGCTGCAGCACTTCGACTGAAAAAAGGAATTGATAAACTGCATTAAATATCATTTCTCAGCATGATGTCAAGTGTGTTGATTAAATTTTTCTTGATAATTGTATCACTGGTAAAAATCCCGTACAATTAATATTATTATTTCTACCGGGAGGGTGTATGTGTCTGGCAATACCGGGAAAGGTTATGGAAATATACCGCGCGGGCGATCTGTTAATGGGCAAGGTGAGTTTTGGAGGAATTCAGAAAGAGGTGTGCCTTGATTGGGAGCCGGAGGTGAAGGTTGGTGAATATGTAATTGTCCATGTCGGTTTTGCCATAAGTACAATGGATGAAGAAGAAGCCCGGGAGACGCTGAAGATGCTCGAACAGATAGATGGGGGATCGGACGGATTGAAGGATCCTGATCCGAACGCGTGACTCACACTCCTTTTCCCCTCGATCAGGAGAATTTATCAATGAAAATATTATCGACAATTCTTTTTTTTATTATCTTTTACTCTCCTCTCTTTCCACAATCAGCCCAGGAAATTATCAGAAAATCAGAAAATCTTATAAAGGGAAAATCATGCCAGGGAACGTTTATCATGACTGTCATGACCCCCGATTACAGCCGCCGCATGGAAATGGAAAGCTGGTGGGTGGGAAATGATAAGGCGCTCATTGTGATCAAGTCTCCGAAAAAAGAAGCAGGCAATAAAACGCTAAAAATTAAAAACGAAATGTGGAGCTATTTGAAGAATACGGAAACAACAATCAAATTGCCTCCGTCGATGATGCTGCAATCGTGGAATGGATCCGACTTTACGAACGATGACCTTGTTCGCGAATCAAACCTGAACGAAGATTACGAACAAAAAATTACAGGGCAGGATGATGTGCAGGGAGAGCGGTGCTGGAAGATCGAGCTCCTTCCGAGACCTACTGCACCTGTGGTTTGGGGGCGCCTGTTGTACTGGGTAAGACAGGCAGATTATCTCCCTGCAACCGTCGAGTATTATGATGAAAAAGGAAAGTTGATGCGATCAATGGTGTATTCGGATTTCAAGATAATGGGCGGCCGGAAACTTCCGAGTCGATGGGAAATGGTGAATAAAGTGAAGCCGGGACATTCGACTACATTCGAGCTCGTCGATGTAACTTTTGATATACCGATCAGCAATAAGATTTTTTCATTTCGTGAATTGGAGAGAAGATAGTATTTTTTTGTAATATATTGATTTCAACTCTGTGACTTTTGCGTATTCTCTTGTGCCGGAGGCACGCCTACGGCAAAGCCTTCGGCGTCCGTAGGCGCATGCGCCTTTGGCGCAGTGTCCTCCGCGGCAGTGCTCCTAATATTAATTTCGATTCAGAAAAGGGAGCACAGCACCACAAAAAGGCTGTACGCAACTGAGGTGTTATATTTAATCATGGAAAAAATAAAACCACAGAGTACACGGAGTACTCTTCAATGGCTTATAGTCGGAGGACACAGAGTATAAAGAACTTACACACAGCACGTTGATATGAAACTTCTTCTAAAACTTGGCTGGCGAAATATCTGGCGTAACAAGCGGCGCTCCCTTCTGACGATTCTGGCCGTTGTCTTTGCCGTGTTTCTCACCATTGTCATGCGCGGGGCACAGGTCGGAACATGGGAAGAGAACATCAAAACCATGGCGAAAATGTTTTCGGGATATGTCCAGATCCAGCGGGAGGGATATCAGAAGAATCCATCTCTTCAACTCTGCCTTGTTCAAACAGATTCACTTCGAATCCTCATCGCGGGGAATCCGGCAATTGCTGCTGCAACACCCCGTATTTACGGAGAGGGACTTGCCAGTTATAAGGAACATTCGCTGGGCGTCATGATCCTCGGCATCTCGCCGGCAACCGAGCAGCACGTATCAACCTTTCAGTCACGGCTCAACCGGGGAACATTCTTTTCCTCAGATACCGGTACTGCGATTGTTGTCGGCTACAAACTCCTGCAGAATCTCAATGCTGTAATAGGTGATACTATCGTTGTGCTTGCACAGGGAATCGACGGATCGCTCGGAAACATGAAATATACGATCATCGGCACTGTGAAAACCGGAGCTCCCGAATTCGACGCCATGGGAATTTTCATGGGACTCGCCGCAGCACAGGACCTTCTCGGTATGCAGAACCGGGTCCATGCGATCGTACTTACTCTCAACAATCTTGACGATATTCCCGGCGTTCAGCATTACCTGACACAATCGCTCGATACGCATCTTGCCGCCGTGACGTGGGAAGATGTTAATCCGGACCTGAAACAGCACATGGAGATGGATACAACCAGCGCCATTTTGTATGCCGGCATCCTCATGGTTATTGTCGCATTCGGTATTTTGAACACCGTGCTAATGTCCGTCACGGAGCGTTTCCGTGAATTCGGTGTTTCACTTTCCATGGGAATGCCGAATTCGACTCTTGTGAAATTGATTTTTATCGAGACGGCTTTCATGGCAGCTGTCGGTATCATCATCGGGAATATCATCGCAGCAATCACAAATTATACGATCATCGTTCATCCGATTATTATCGGAGGGAATTTGGGCGATATCTATCAGCAATACGGGTTTATGCCGAAGATCGTCTCAAGTCTTAAATTTCACCTTTTTCGAAATGCGTCTATATCAATTTTTATTATTTCACTTATTTCGTGCATTTATCCTGCATATCGTGTATCAAAATTAGAACCGTTACAGGGTTTACATCACGTATAACGACTATGCTCTTCAGACTTTCATGGCGTAATATCTGGCGCAATAAACGCCGATCATTGATCGTGATGACTGCAATCGCGATCGGCATCACGGCGCTTGTCCTGACCGATGCAATTTATAACGGACTCCTCATCGAGATGCTCGATAATCAGATCCGGTCGCATATTGCGCATATCGAAATCCACTCCAGAGGATTTAACGATAACAAGATAATTGAAAATTCCATGAAGGAATATGAGAAGATAGAAAAGGTTCTCAGCATCAACCCAAATGTCGCATATATCAGCAGACGCGTCATCACATACGGCATAATCAGCAGTGCCTCCAACTCTTCGGGTATAACCATCGTCGGAGTTGATCCGGCCAGGGAAGCGAATATCACTAAAATCAAAGCGTCGGTTATTGCCGGACATTATCTCGACTCAGCCAAAAACGAAATCATTATCAGTAAAAAACTGGCTGAAAAACTCTCGGTCGAACTTGAGGACAAGCTTGTCCTTATGGCTTCGGACGCTGACGGACGCGTGAGCTCGGATGCCTTCCGCATCGCCGGAATATTCGAGACTTCGGGGGCTGATTTCGATCGTGCATATATTTTTATCACCCTTCATCATGCCCAGAAGATGCTGGGATTAAGCAATGTCATCTCGGAAATTGCGGTCATCACAAAGAACACCGATCAGCTTGTACAGACACAATCCACAATTGTCTCATCGATTGGTGAATCATATGAAGTGCTTACATACTTTGATCTGATTCCGAATATCATCATGGTCGTCGAAGTGGGCAGACAGGCAATGGTCATCTATTATCTAATCATCGGCATAGCCATACTTTTTGGTATCATCAACACCATGCTGATGTCCGTGTTCGAGCGTACACGCGAGCTCGGAATTCTGATGGCGACCGGAATGAAAAATGTGCGCATTTTCAACATGATAATCGTTGAAGCCCTATTTCTGAGCGCGATCGGGACCGTGGTCGGGATCGGCATAGGCTTGCTCATTTATACACCTCTTGCTTCGAATGGTATTAACCTTTCAGCTGTGGGTGAAGGACTCACACTTTTTGGAGCGAGTCCCATTATCCATCCGATCCTTACAGTGCAGGGAATGATAAATGCGATCACCATTATTCCTCTGATCTCGATGATCGCGGCAATTTATCCGGCATTCAAAGCGACGAGATTGGAGCCAGTTCGTGCAATTCAATATATTTGATCTGATTTGAGGTATACCATGGAAATAATTCACACTGAACACATCGAAAAAATATATGACGACGACGGGGTCCCCGTCCACGCACTCCACGACGTCACATTTTCAATACAAAAAGGCGAGTTTCTTGCCATCGCCGGTCCTTCCGGATCGGGAAAGACAACGCTTTTGAACATTATCGGCGCACTGGACAAGCCGACAAATGGAGAGGTCATTCTCGACGGCGACAGACTGAATGATAAACAAAAAGGAACTCTCTCAACACTTCGTCTCAATAAGATCGGATTCGTGTTCCAGGCGTACAATCTCATTCCCGTTCTTTCCGCTATGGAAAATATTGAATTTAAAATGATGCTGTTAAATATCCCCGAGCAGGTTCGAAGAAAGCAATCAATGAAGATCATGGAGGAGCTCGGGATAGCCGAACTGGCCCACAAACGCCCCAATGAGATGAGCGGCGGACAGCAGCAGCGGGTTGCTGTCGCCCGGGCGATCGTGAATAATCCACCGATTGTTCTGGCCGATGAACCTACGGCAAACCTCGATTCCGTAACGGCATTTTCACTGATTGATATCATGAGAAAAATGAATGAAGAAAAAAAGATCACGTTCGTTTTTTCATCACATGATCATCAGGTATTACAGAATGCCCGTCGTGTCATCCTTTTGCGTGACGGCCGTATCGAGCAGGATACAACGCAGTAAGGCTGTGAGGGAGTTAGACTCCCGAACTAAGAGCCATCGGTGGAGTTGCACTCCTTTAAATACGGGATAGAACTTAGAAAGTGTAAATAATTCTTCTCTTTCAGATACATAGAAACATTATGACATTCTCGTTCAAGAAGAGAATCATTTCGGTTATTCTCATCCTATTTATTACCCCGGTCGCTTACGCCCAATACGAATTTTCGTTCTCTGGGTATGTTGTCGATCTCCCCGTCTATCAACGAATGAACGATTGGATCTCGAATCTTATCCGGGCCGACAGGGATCAATTTGTCAATGTAACACGGCTTCGACTTCGCCCCACCCTTTCGCTCTGGACCGATGCGCGTCTGGCACTCGAATACGAAGCAACTTCGGCCTATCACTCGACCTCCGTATTGATGCCGCTCCAGCAGGAGGAACCCCGCCGGCAGGTCGTGAAGCTGACATGGCAGCCTATCAACGAATCACACTTTTCATTGCTCCATTTTATCGATCGATTTACATTCACACAACGACTCGGCAGTATCGAATTTGTCCTCGGAAGACAGAGAATCTCCTTGGGAACCGGCCGCATCTGGAATCCGACGGACCTATTCAATCCGCTCAACCCGACCAGTTTTGCAAAAATCGAGAAAGACGGCGTCGATGCATTTTCGACAAAATTCTTTCTCGGTGAATTTACCGATCTCCAGCTCGTCGTTAACCCGCAAAAAAAACAGCACGGTAATGCCGGCTATAGGTTCCGTACAAATTTCGAGGAATTCGATCTTTCAACAGTCGGCGGGATTTTCGACGACCGATTGATCGTCGGCGGTGATTTCGCAGGGAATCTACTCGATGCAGGCGTCCGCGGTGAACTGATCGTTTCCACAGAGCGCGAGAACTTGAGCTCAAATTTCACTACATTTATTCTTGGAGCCGATTATCAGTTTACCTCGAAATTGTACGCTCTGGTTGAGTATCACCATAATGGAGAAGGGAAAAATAACCGAACATTGTACGAACTCCTACGTTTAATCAATGGAGAAATCTTGAACTTAGGGCGCGACTATCTTGCCGTTCAGGCAGTGTATCAGATTCATCCGCTTGTTATGGCTTCGATCTCGACGATTGGAAATTTGAACGACGGGAGCCGGTTTTTCGCTATAATAGCAACATACTCCGTTACAGAAAATACATCGCTGACACTCGGCGGACAGATTTTCACCGGAGATCAGTTCACGGAATACTGGTACTACCCCGGCTCAATATTCTTAAAGGGTGAATTCTATTTTTGATGGTGAGGGATGCGTTTCATTGACGAATACCGGGATGCCGGCACTGCGAAAAAGTACGCCGAAAAAATCGCCGCTCTGATCACGCGTCCGTGGACAATCATGGAAATCTGTGGCGGTCAGACACATACGATAGTGAAATATGGAGTCGAATCGATGCTGCCCGATTCCATCACTCTTGTTCACGGTCCCGGCTGTCCTGTGTGTGTCACACCGTTGGAAATCATAGAAAAAGCAATCCGCATAGCTTCGCAACCCGGGGTGATCTTTACCTCGTTCGGCGACATGCTGCGCGTCCCGGGTACACAAAAAGACCTGCTGACCGTTAAAGCCGAAGGCGGCGATATTCGAATCGTCTATTCTCCGCTCGATGCCGTTAAAATCGCTCAAGAGAATCCCGAGAAGAAGGTTGTCTTCTTTGCAGTCGGTTTCGAAACTACAGCACCCGCAAATGCAATGGCTGTATGGCAGGCAAAGAAAAACGGACTGAAAAATTTTTCGATTCTCTGCTCGCACGTTCTTGTTCCTCCGGCAATGGAGGCGATACTATCATCGCCGACAAATTGCGTCCAGGGCTTTCTTGCAGCCGGACACGTTTGCACAATCATGGGATTCGAGGAATACATTCCGATCGCAGAGCGATATCATGTCCCCATTGTTGTTACCGGATTCGAACCGGTTGATATATTCCAGGGTTTGTATATGGTTATAAAACAGCTTGAAGAGGGTCGTACAGAAGTCGAGAACCAATACGGGCGGTCGGTCCGAAAAGAAGGAAACCGGCCTGCACAAAAGTTGATAAGAGAAGTTTTTACCACGACGCACCGTAAGTGGCGCGGCATCGGCGAAATTCCAATGAGCGGTTACAGACTAAATGAAGATTATGCAGAATTTGATGCTGAAAATCTCTTTAATGTAACCGGACTTGAAGTCCGTGAATCCCCGCTCTGCATCGCAGGCATTATTCTTCAGGGTCTGAAGAAGCCTAACGATTGTACTGCATTCGGCACACAATGTACGCCTGAACATCCTCTGGGGGCACCAATGGTCTCTTCGGAAGGAGCATGTGCTGCATATTATCATTATCAAAAGAATATCGGGAATGATGGTAATACATCTACACGGTAATTTTTTTCACCATAAAAATTTCCAATAGAAAAAAAGTGGCTTTCGTGAAAAAAATTGATTTTAAGAAAGAACTAAAGCAATTATACAGTGCCCCGACAAAGACGCCGGTCATGGTCAAAGTCCCAAGAATGAATTTTCTGATGATCGACGGAACCGGTGATCCCAATACATCTGTTAATTTTAAAAACGCTATCGAAGCTTTGTACAGTTTATCGTATACAATGAAATTTGCTCTTAAAAAAGGAAAACCATCGATTGATTACGGAGTTCCTCCACTTGAAGGATTATGGTGGACCGATTCAATGGCGGATTTCAGTGTAGAAAATAAAGACATATGGAATTGGACCGTCATGATCATGCAGCCTAAGTATGTTACCCAGCTGCTTGTCAACCATGCGATCAAGGACGTGAGACAGAAAAAAAAGCTTCCTGCTCTTAATGCTGTCCGCTTTGAAGCTTATGCAGAGGCACATTCCGCACAGATCATGCATCTCGGCCCTTTTTCTACAGAAGGACCGACAATTCAAAAATTACATTCATATATTAAAGAGAATGGATACAGTCTCCGTGGTAAACATCACGAGATTTATCTCAGTGATTTCCGGCGGGTCGACCCGGAAAAATGGAAAACAATACTACGTCAACCATTGGAATAAAAAATCTTTAAGGAAGGAGAGAGGCGCATGACTACAGCCCTTGTTTTACTCACTGTCGCACGCGACAAAGTAACAAAAGTTGCAGAACTACTTGCCGAAATGCCGGGGATTACCGAAGTATATTCCGTCGCCGGGAGATTCGACCTCGTGGCCATAATTCGTGTAAAAGAAAACGAGCAGCTCGCTACGATCGTCTCCGATAGAATCCGGAAAGTGGAGGGAATTGAGAAATCCGAAACACTCATCGCATTCCGTGTGTATTCCCGCTATGACCTGGAAATGGCTTTTTCGCTCGGTTCTCTCGGTTCGGAAAACGCACATTAATGATGGATATGAAATCGAAGCGATTTATCGATGTCAGTCATACCATCGAACATGGCATGCAGACATATCCCGGAATTCCGGTACCTGTGATAACTGATTTTCTTACAAGGTCGGATTCACGCGAGCATTACGCTGACGGAACCGAGTTTTACATCGGTAAGATCGAAATGGTAGCCAATACCGGCACATATATCGATTCACCGTTTCATCGCTATGAAAACGGGACCGATCTTTCAGAGCTTCGGCTCGAATCTCTTGCTGATCTTGAAGGAATAACCATTCACTGTCCATTTATGAACGGCCGTGCAGTGAATAAACAATGTCTGGAAAAACATGACGTGAGGGGAAAAGCCGTGCTCATTCACACAGGCTGGGACGTGCACTGGCGTAGTGAACAGTATTTTCAGGGACATCCGTATCTTACAAGAGATGCGGCCGATTTTCTTGTTCACGAAAGAGCAATCCTTGTCGGCATCGATTCAATGAACATCGACGATACGGACGACCTCACCCGGCCGGCGCATTCTCTCCTTCTCAGAGCGAATATTCCAATCGTCGAGCATATGTGCAATCTTCAATCCGTCCCCGATCGCGGATTCAAATTCTACGCAGTACCCGTTAAAATTCGGCACTATGGCTCTTTTTCAGTCCGTGCATTTTGTATCATCTCGGAATAATTGGAGGGAGGAGTATCATGTTTTGTCCCAATTGTCGCGCAGAATATATTGATGGAATCACTGATTGCAAAGAATGCGGTGTTCCGCTTGTCACATCGATCCCGGCAGAACCCGAGATGTATAAATTCGTCAAACTATTGTCGACTTTTAATCTCGTCGATATTGCAGTAATCAAATCCCTCCTCGATGACGGTGAGATTACTTATTACTTTATCGGAGAGAATTTCAACCAGATCGACCAGTTAGTACAACCGGCGCGCCTCTTCATCCGGGAAGATCAGGTTGAAGAAGCACGCGGACTTTTAAAAGACCTGAGTATTACGTATCTGGGACTTTCATCGTTATCAAGAGAAGAAGAATAGATAATTAATGGGGTTTATGAAATATGATTGATGATCTACGAATTTAAAAAAGACTCGGATTATTCATCCAAAGACATTCGATCCCTATTATTCTGTAAATTTAGGGGTTGGCCATCAGACTTTGTGATGAGGAAAAAAATGAAAAGCCTTCTCCCCTCATAAATCATCAATCATAAATCAACAATTAAAAAAGTACTTTTTAAAAAAACAGATCATGTATCAACGCGACTATTTGCTCCGCATGATAGAGATGCTTGCACGGGCCCTTTCTAAAGTCCTTGGCCAGAAAGACCTGAAGTCAACCGAGGATGCCCTTCTCGAAATAGATGACGCCGGTAAGATGTATATCGGACTCGGCTCGGCCATGGTTTCTTCTTTTTCAGATGAAGACATGATCACTCTCTTCCATTCGGGTGGTACCTTTGATACAAATAAGTGTCTCGCTATTTCTGAGCTTCTATATGCCGAGGGGCAGGTGCTTGAGCTACGCAAGGATGACGACCGGTACCGTTTGCGGTATCAACGATCACTCCATTTTCTTCTCGAGGCGTTAACAGAGGATAATGATATCGCGATAGGACCATACGACGAGAGAATCGATATTCTCTTTCAGAGGCTTCATGATGTTGTATTGCCTCCTACCATTATGAAAAAACTTTTTCGTTATTACGAACAGCGGGGAGCATATGCAAAAGCAGAGGATGTTCTTTTCGAGCTTATTGAAACAAATCAGGTTGAAATGAAAAATGATGGAATCGGATTCTATAAACGTTTGTTATGTAAGACAGACGATGAACTCCGGGGAGGAAATCTTCCCCGAAATGAAGTCGAAGAGGGAATGCAAGAATTAATGAAAAGATCGTAGATGTATGCCGAATTATAAAAGCCGGATCATCAATCATTTTACCATCAAGGGAGATACATTATGCTCATATATAAACGAAAGTTGTGGACAGCATTTTACATTGTCATCATACTTGCTCTCTATATCACTCAATCACAGTCACAGCAGCTTCAAGTGCCGCGTTTGAGTCAGGGGGCAAAGATATCCCAGACTGTAGGATTGAGCGAAATCTCCGTCTCGTATCATCGTCCCGGCGTGAAAGGTCGTGAAATCTGGGGTAAGCTGGTCCCATACAACGAGATCTGGCGAACCGGGGCCAACGAACCGACGCTGGTGACACTGAGTGACGATGCAATGATCGAAGGAAAGAAAATCGCTGCAGGAATATACCGCCTCGTGACTATCCCGACTCCGAAGGAATGGACGGTCGTTTTCAATACCGAAACAAAAAACTGGGGAACGATCTACAATGCAAAGTATGACAGCATCCGGTTTAAAGTCATACCAGAAACCGGTCCGCACGAAGAGTGGATGTCGTTCAGTTTCACCGATCTCACTCCGAATTCAGCTCGCCTTGTTCTGGCATGGGAAAAACTTAGGATCGGATTCAAGATCGAATTCAATACGCTTTCAAAACTTCAGGCTTCCATAGGTAAATGGGAGGTATTGAATGAAGCGGCACGATTTTCCCTTGATAACAAGATATATTTAAATGAAGCGATGACATGGATTGACCGATCGATCGCTCTCGATAAAAATTATTTTAACCTGAGAACAAAAGCCGAACTACTGGCCCGTTCCGGAAAATACAGCGAAGCAATAACTACGGCGGAAGAGGCGATCAGAATCGGAAAAGCGAAAGATCAGAAACTCGACACATCCATAGTCGAGAAGCTTATTGCTGACTGGAAATTAAAGAAATAGCAAGGCCTTTGGGTGTCTCGATATGGAAAGGAGTCAAACGTATGCCGCGTATATATAGAGCATTGCTTCTTGGTACCCTGGCAGGCATTCTAGATGTTATTCCAATGATCGGCCAGGGGCTTAACTGGTATGCCAACACCTCGGCTTTCATTCAGTGGATTGTCATGGGAGTTATCATCACTCATATCGAGATCGGTTTGAAAAGCTGGTTGAAAGGACTCGTCGTGGCCGAACTCTGTGCAATCCCGATTATGATTATTGTCTCGATGAATGGCCTCTCTGCAGTTATCCCGATCATTGTGGCGACGGCGATCCTGGGTAGTTGCATTGGATACTTTGGCGATAAATATATCAGAAAATAAATCCATCGCAAAAAAAAGCCCGTTCGTTTTATAATACCGGCGTTCAAAGTTTGATTTCTTAAACATAATTCCGTACCATCACAATATATTATTTGACACTCCTTAAAGAGGATGATGCGCCATGAAATATTATCACGTTGACACGTTTACAAACAAAATATTTGCCGGCAACCCGGCAGGCGTTTGCATCCTGACAGCGCCAAAAGATGAACAATGGATGCAAAATATTGCTACAGAAATGAACCTCCCCATAACGGCATTTTTAATGAAGCAAGAGAACAGCTTTGGCCTCAGGTGGTTTACACCGACGATTGAAATCAGTCTCTGCGGCCATGGGACGCTTGCATCAGCTCATATCCTTCGCGAAAAAGGAATACTTCGCGTTGATGAAAAAGCAAAGTTTCTTACAAAGAGCGGACCCCTCATCGCTTCAAAGGTAGGTAACCTTATCGAGCTCGATTTTCCGCTTGAAGAAATTCGAGATGCTGCAGCGCCGCCCGATCTCCTCGAAGAGCTGAAAGTACAACCTACGTATATCGGTAAGAGTCGTACGGATTATCTCATCGAGGTAGAGTCGGAAGAAATTCTTCGAAATATCGCACCTGATTTTGCCTCGTTGAAAAAAGTTAAAATGCGCGGGGTGATGATAACGAGTCGGTCATCCAACACTGCATTTGATTTTGTTTCACGATTCTTCGCTCCCGCTGTCGGTGTCAATGAGGATCACGTCACCGGTTCATCGCATTGCTGCCTCGGCCCGTATTGGCAAAAAAAGTTAAACAAAACCAACCTTCTCGCCTATCAAGCGTCTGCGCGAGGCGGTGTTATTAGTGTAAGGATCGGCAGCGAGAGAGTTTTTCTCGGTGGCGAAGCAGTCACAGTCTTCACGGCAGATCTCAAAGACGAATAGGTACGAATCAGAAACAAAATATCATCGCAGCACGACTTATAATCCCTTGCATTTATTCGATTATCCTGATATTCTACTATATCTTCTCCACGACAAATATCATGATTATATAGAAAGGAACTCTTTAATATGAAAAAAATGCTTTTATTAACCTTTCTTTTCATTTTCATTATTCGAATTACCTACGCTCAGAGCGTCGAGCGCTACAGCAGCAATCCCATTCCGAGATTGAATGTCGTTGCTCTCGCGCTTGCTGAAAACATGGCGACGGCTAAAAAGAACGTCGAAGAAAATTTCCGCGGCAACATGAAGATGGAGATGAAGTATCCGATACTGGTGGATTCAACATACAAGAAATTGAAGGAACAGAAAACATTCGATATTTCCTTTTTCGGGAAAAGTACGAGCGGCAAGAAATTTTACTCCTACGCTGATTCTGTACTGGCCTTGAATGCAAATCTCTTCAACATTATTGTAGTTGACCGCCAGAAAAAGGTCCGTGCCATCTCGCAGGCTCTGATGGTCGATATTGAGCAGTTCTGCCATCTTATCGAGGAGCTTCTTTTAAACCTTGATGGAAAGGAAATCATTGATATTGCAGTTGAAAAGGGATGGTCTACAGACCTTGCAAAGGAAAATTACGATAAGAAACCGAAGGCATTGATCAATCTTGGTCCCAGTGATGAGGATCGATGGTATACATATCTCGGGAAAAAAATACCGGATCTGAAACTGAAAACTCTCGATGGCGCCGATACTACACTCTATGGTGCCGTGAATGGAAAGGTCACCGTATTGTTTGTGTTCGCCGCTTCCGTGGAACCCGATGTATTACAGAACATAGCCGGTACGGCAATGACAGCCAAACTTATGGATAATCTGTATCACGGTTTTGGTCTCGGCGAAGTGGAACCCGGAAGCGAATTTGTAAAAAATGCGGCGACCGATAGCACGGAACTTATCCGCAAATAAATCTCGTGTCACATAAGCAAGAGATAAAAAATCCAAGTGAGGATGAAACTCCACGCTTGGATTTTTTCTTTTAGTAAAGCCGTCGTTCGGTAATCGATTACAATCACCCTGTGCTATTATATATTATCTCTTTCAACATTCACAATTCACCATTCACAATTCACAATTTCTATAGCAATTTAAAAAGAGTATCCACTTTCGCCATGCTGACTCAGATCAAGTCCTTCTAATTCATCCTGATCTTCAACCCGTAATCCCATCAATTTTTTCAGGACTTTCAGTATCACCCATGTCATGGTAAAAGAATATATAATTGCGACAATAACGCTTAATGCCTGTGCTCCAAGCAGTGAAATATTTCCCAGAAGAAGACCATCCGAACCAGACGGATTAATAAGTTTCGAAGCAAAGATACCTGTCGCAAGTGCGCCAAGAGTACCACCTACACCATGAACCCCGACAACATCGAGTGAATCGTCGTAATTAAACCTACTCTTGAATCTGATTGCTGTATAGCATAATGCTCCGGCGAGTATTCCAATAATAATTGCTGCCAACGGCCCGACAAAACCTGAGGCCGGCGTTATGGCAACGAGTCCCGCGACACAACCTGACGCTGCGCCGAGAACCGTGGGTTTACCACGCTGCAACCATTCAACCACAAGCCACGATAAAGTGGCGGCCGCGGCTGCACAATGCGTAGCGGTAAACGCGGAGACGGCAAGAGCACCCGAAGCGATTGCGCTGCCGGCATTAAACCCGAACCAGCCGAACCAGAGTAGGGCTGCACCGGTGAGTGTCATCGTGAGATTATGTGGCGGTGTAAGCTCCCCGGCGTGTCCTCGTCGCCGTCCGATGACTAACGCTGCTGCGAGAGCAGAAATACCGGAACTGATATGGACAACAAGTCCACCGGCAAAATCTAGCGCACCAAGATTTCTTATCCATCCCCCCATTCCCCATACCCAGTGCGCTATCGGGTCATAGACGATCGTCGACCACAAAAGAAGAAAAACAAGATATGTTTTAAATTTGAATCTTTCGGCAAATGCACCTGTTATGAGTGCGGGGGTAATAACTGCGAACATCATCTGAAACATCATGAAGGCCTGATGGGGAACCGTAGCGCCGTAGTCGGCATTTGGTTCTAATCCGACTCCGTTAAGTCCGGCCCAAGAAAGATTTCCTATAATGTGGCCGACATCCGGTCCGAATGCAAGACTGTAGCCCCACAGCACCCACTGGATTGAAATAATTCCCAGAGCTACAAAGCTTTGCATAATCGTTCCTAGAACATTCTTACGTCTCACCATACCGCCGTAAAATAATGCAAGGCCGGGTGTCATCAGCATCACCAGCGCCGTAGCGATTAAAAGCCATGCCGTATCGGCGGTATCAATATGAACGGCAGATGCAGTCCCCTGCGCCTCGACTGCCGTCGTGTTTAACAAGAACAGCATGATACACCCCGCTAATTCTAGCACTTTTTTGTTTTTTGGGAACTCTGTTTTTTCCATGGCGTTTCCCGGGAAATATATTATTAATGTATTTTAATATATTGACCTTAATTATTAAGGTATTGTTACCATGAATATATAATTATTGAGCGTATTGTCAAGTCCTACTTTCATTATTTGATATAGCAGATTTCCCGTGAGTATCGTACATTGTATCTACCGGTTCGTCCATCACGGCTATATTACAAACGAAGATTCATCGAATGATCACTGTGCACTTCGTAACAACAGCGGATGAAATCAAGATCATCCGCGCTCTTTTCAAAGAATACGAGTTTTCCCTCGGTGTAGATTTATCGTTCCAAAAATTCAACGAAGAGCTCGGCACACTCCCGGGTAAGTATTCACCGCCAGCAGGTCGTTTACTCCTTGCATATAGAAGTGACGAACCGGCAGGGTGTGCTGCGGTACGGAAAATTATGGATGATGTCTGCGAATTAAAACGTATGTATGTTCGTCCGACCTTCAGAGGTCAAGGAATAGGAAAACAACTTGCCGTTGCTGCAATCGAAGCGGCACGACAGATTGGATACCACCGTATGCGCCTTGATACACTGCCGGACATGACGGCGGCAATTACCCTTTATCGATCACTCGGTTTTACATCCATCCTTCCGTATCGTCATAACCCCGTCCCCGGTGCACTGTTTATGGAGCTGAAACTGGAATAATGCATTATCATTCTCTCTTTTTTACGAAATGTTCCCTTTTTTAATTTCTTCATTGAATCAAATCGCATACTTGATTATATTGACTATTCATTTGTAAGAAGGATTATTTCTTTGTGAGAACCATTTTCTCAACACTTCTACTTTCAATCGTCGTGATGATATCAACCATATATACAGCCCGTGCAGTGCCCCAATATCCGATTCATGTTATCCCCGAACCTCGGCAAATTGAATTGCAGCCTTTGCTGTTCACAATTACACCGAACACGGTAATAGTTATCGGACGGGGTTCGACATACCGAGAATACTTTTCGGCACAACAGCTTCAGGAAGAAATCAGACAGCTCTCGTCATATACCTTAAGAATTATCGAGGAGGGAAAACCGACCCTTCCAAAAAACTGCATCATTCTTACATGCGATACGGGATCGATATATGTCCGGGATGCCCAACTCTCATTTTCACCGGAGATGTTCAAAGAGGGATATGCTTTATCTGTTTCTTCACATCGCACCATTATTGCAGGTCAGACGTCAAAAGGTATTTTCTACGGGGTGATGACGCTCTGTCAGATGCTGACAAAAGACGAAGAAAAAATTGTCGTTCCCGGCGCGCGTATTAACGATTGGCCGCTCATGTCGTATCGCGGTATCTCCGACGATATGAGCCGCGGGCAATCCTCAACGATGGAGAATCTGAAACGTATCATTCGAAACCTCGCACATTATAAATATAATGTCTATTCTCCATATATCGAGGATATTTTTGCTTTTGAAAAATACCCTTCGATCTGGAAAGGCCGCGGCGCGCTGACGCATGAGCAAATCAGAGAACTCGAAGAGTACGCCGACCAGTTTTATATTGAAATCATCCCGATCTTCGAAACACTGGGACACTTTGAAAACATTCTGCTAAAACCAGAGTTCGTGAAGTATGCCGAATTCCCCGGCGCTCAGGTATTAAACACGACTTCGGAAGAAGCATATGCGTTTCTTCAAGATCTGATCGATGATATCGCGCCGGCATTCCGTTCACCCTACTTTAATATGGCAGCCGACGAGACCTATGATGTCGGACTCGGAGCAAACAAAGAACGGCTGGCAAAATCAGATATCGCCACAGTCCATGCAGAGCATTATCAGCGAGTCTTACAGATGCTGAAAAAACACAATAAGAAAGTGATGCTCTATGCCGATGTCATCCTTGATCATCCTGAGATTTTCGAAAAAATCACAAAGGATTTCACCCTTATAGATTGGCAATACCACGCGTCGTTTTCCTATCCGACAATTGAAAAAATCAAAAAATCCGGATTCCCTTTTATTACTTCTCCCACCGTCTGGAACTATGTCAATCCTTTCCCCAATAACGCAATTGCCCTTCCGGATATCCAAAACGTGACGCGCGAAGGCTATCTGGCCGGCGCCAAAGGTTCATCCGTATCAAACTGGGGAGACTATGGCGGCGAAACGCTGCGTGAGCTGATATGGTACGGGAATGCATGGGGAGCCGAATGCGCGTGGTCGCCGTTGACTTCCGACATCGGGAAATTCAACAAAAAATTCTTTGTCGATTTTTACGGAACAACCGGTGATGAAATGGCCACAATCTATGCCATCCTTAACGATCCTTTCAACCAGGAATTCTGGAATGAAATATGGAGGCATCCGTTTATACCGCTGAAAGATGATTACCTTACATCGATACTACCTCAACGAGTTATGAGCATCGAGTCAACGATGCCTCTTGCACGACGACTTCTCGATAGTGCAGAAAAAACAATGACAAAAAACCGCGATCACCTTGATTATCTCCGGTTTATTGTTCATCTGAACGAGTGGTTTGCAAAAAAGATCAAGGTGGCGGTCGACGTCAAATGGATTGCCTCAGGAACTCCTTCACAAAACGAGATCGATCAGGTTATTATCCGCTGCTCGGATGTGCGTGATGACTTAAAAAAACTCAAAGAGGAATTCAACGCGGCATGGCTGAAAAATTACCGTCCGGACAACCTTGACCTGTTGCTGAAGCGGTATGATTACCAGATATCATGCTGGCAGGAAAAGATCGATGAACTGCGCAGAGGCAACCGCGATGTGAATCCTCTTATCGAAAGCACGACAATTTATGCCCCCGGTTCGAATCCAGGTAAAAGAGATGCGGCGCAGGTGAAGAAAGCGTATTTCAGAAAAACCTTCTCGGTTGACTCAACCGCGACGTCAGCCCTTCTCCAGTTGATCGGTGATACATGGGCACGCGTATTCGTAAACGATTCGCTCATCGGCGAGGTATACGGGAGGCGATCTCTTTCGCTGACCGTTGAATTCCAGCGTGTGAAATTATTCGATATCGCATCGCTGTTGAAATCCGGAAAAAACGTTATAGCGGTTGAGGTTCAGAACTTCGACAGGAACGGCTCTGCAGGAGTGAACATTTACACCGAAATTACCACGTTAAAAGGAATGCAAAAGATACTCACAGATTCAACGTGGAAAGTGTCGGAAAAGGAACATGGCAAGTGGACTTCATCATTGTTCGATGATTCATTATGGATGTTTGCAGCGGCAAAAGATAATGGAATGACCATCATCCGGCCTGACTTTGTCACACGCCGCACTTCATGGATTGAACACTAATGCGATTTTCTATTCGAAATATCATCAACTACTTCGGCAGTCTTGTGATCGCTGCGGTGTTCCTCTATCTTGCTTTTCGAGGAATGGATTTCGATCAAATCTGGCAGGCAACAAAGAACGTTAATATCTTCTGGACATTGATGATTCTTCCCTGTTTGTTTGTGAGTCATTTTTTTCGTGCCTGGCGGTGGCAGTACCTTCTCATCCCAGTGAAAAACCGTGTCTCGCTCAGAAACAGCTGGTCGGCCCTGATGATCGGATATATGGCAAACAATGTTCTTCCACGTGCCGGCGAGTTTGTGCGTCCGTTTTCACTCGGAAAGCTCGAAAAAATCTCTAAGTCCTCCGCTCTTGGTTCGGTGCTGTTCGAACGGATCCTTGACATCCTTTCATTTCTCCTCATCCTGATTGTGATCCTTTTTTTCATACATCAAAAAGTGAGCTCGGCATTCCCCGAATTTGTATTCCTGGGATTCCGGCTATCCATTATGACATTCGTAATTGTGCTGAGCATCATCGAGGCTGTCGGCACCGGAATGATCGGCCTGCTGGTTTTTAAAAGAGAGCTCGGAACAAAAATTTTTGATCTTGCATTCCGTTTTTTACCCAAGAAGTTATCTCAACGCGCGCATCGGATTCTTCATTCGCTGCTCGATGGTTTCCTTTCGATGAAGGATACGAAGAATTATCTCATGATAATTTTACTGAGCATCATAACATGGGGTCTGTACGCTTTCATGATGTATTTCCCCCTTCTAGCGTTTGAGAAAATGCCTGCGGATGCCCGGACACTACCGGCCGCCATTGTTTTACTGGCTATTTCAAACATCGGGATCGTTATTCCCACACCGGGAAGCATCGGCACCTATCATTTCTTCGTCATTCAGACGCTTCAGCGAATTTATTCTGTCGACGCCGGACAGGCAATGAGCTATGCAGTGGTGACCCATGCAATGGGTTTCATTTCAACGACATTTGTCGGACTCGCCTATTTCATAAAGGACCACCTCTCACTGAAAGAAACACTCCAGGCCGACTTCAACTCCAACGCCGATCAGCCCGCAAACGGAGAACACTGATCTTTCCTTTTCTCGTATATGTGGATGATGAACGGTTTGCCCATGAGTCAAATCCTTTGTATATTTTCCGCTACTGGAAAGTCAGCATCCAGAATTTAGGAGGTAAACCATGATGCTTTCTGTTCATCCAGAGAACCCTCAGGATCGGGCAATTACAAAAGCGGTCGAGATTCTCCGGAATGGCGGGATCATCGTGTATCCGACAGACACCGTTTACGGACTGGGTTGTGACCTTCACAATAAAAATGCTATCGAACGTATTTACCAATTAAAAAGGCTTGACCGGATAAAACCGTTCAGCTTTCTCTGTTCAGATTTGAAACATATCAGTGAATACGCGAAAGTCTCGAACCAGGCATTTCGGTTCATGAAACATCTTATTCCCGGTCCTTATACGTTTGTGCTTCCTGCAACACGACTCAAGACAATTCCGAAGTCGGTTGTGAGCAAGCGAAAGAGTGTCGGGATTCGCGTACCGGATAATAAAACCTGTCGTGCAATCATTGCAGCGCTTGGTAATCCGATCATTAATACAAGCGTCACGGATGAGCGCGGAGAGATTCTTTCTGATCCGGCATATATCCAAAAGTATTTTGGGTATCAAGTCGATATGATTCTCGATGCAGGGATTCTTCCGACAATTCCATCGACCGTCTTCGAACTGACCGGTGATACACCGGTTATCGTTCGGAAAGGGGCGGGCGATTTTTCACTTATCCAACAATATATGTGAGTTCATCATTATGAAATCAACCACACTTCATCGTATCGGCATTCTCACCGGCGGCGGCGACTGCCCCGGATTAAACGCTGTTATCCGGAGCGTTGCAAAACCGGCAATGAATGATTTCGGAGCAACGGTCATCGGCATTGAAGATGGATTCGAAGGACTGGTTGAGGGAAAAATGAGAATCCTTGCCAATACGGATGTATCGGGAATAATAAGTCTTGGAGGGACAATCCTCGGCACATCGAATAAAGGAGACCCGTTCCACTGGCCCGTCGTGAAAAAAGATGGATCGGTTTCGATCGTCGATGCCTCGAAAAAAGCTCTTAAGAACTACAGAAGGTGGCGATTGAACGCGCTCGTTGCCATCGGCGGCGACGGCACAATGAACATCGCCGATAAGTTAGGCAATATGGGAATGAATATCATCGGCGTGCCGAAAACCATCGACAATGACCTTCAGGCAACCGATGTGACCTTCGGATACGATTCGGCATTATTTGTCGCTACCGAAGCGATCGACCGCCTCCATACAACCGCATCGTCACATCATCGTGTGATGGTAATCGAAGTCATGGGCCGTTACGCCGGATGGATTGCGCTCGGGGCCGGACTTGCCGGCGGAGCCGATATCATTCTTATTCCTGAGATCCCGTTCTCATGGGACATCATCAATAAAAAGGTAATCGAACGGAGCAAGCGTGGCAAACGGTTCAGCATCGTCTGTGTCGCCGAAGGAGCAAAACCGGCAGGCGGCGATCTTGTCGTGAAAGCATTCGATCCGAAACGTACCGATGCGAAACAGCTTGGAGGAATCGGCGAGCTTGTAGCAAAGCGTCTCACGGAAGATACGGGAGTTGAGACACGCGTAACCGTACTCGGGCATTTGCAGCGCGGAGGGAGTCCGACTCCGTTCGACCGTATTCTTGCGACAAAATTCGGATCGATGGCGTGCCAGCTTGCAGGGGCCGATCAGTTCGGCTATATGGTAAGTCTTCATGGAACCGAAGTGACCGGCGTTTTGATCAAAGACGCCATCGCGAAACAGCGTCTGGTCTCGCCGAATGATCAGCTCGTTATCGCGGCCCGGGCTGTGGGGACCTGTTTCGGAGACCGGTGATAAATTCATTCGGTTATCATCTAAAAATTAGAGGAGATTAATATGGCTCGAAGGAAAAAAGAGGTTAACATTCTTTCAATAACGGTCGGAGATATACAGAATGAAGCAATTGAAAAAATTGGGAGAACTCTGACTCAAGAAGAAATACTAATTGCCAAGAAAGGTCTGGAATACGGCCTCCTTACTGACATTGACACTATTTATTCAACAATATTTTATGAAATGTTTGGTCCTTAAGAAATTATCATTAAATTCTGGTAGCGTCATGCGGTTCATAATATGATACTTGATTACGACCTTAAACCCGAAGATATCCAATCCCTGAATGGCAGAGAATCCCTCGCCTCTTTCTTCTCGACCCTCGGCTACAATACCAATAACCGTATCAAGCAATCAGCACAGAATCTCGGTATCACTGCCGAAAATGTAACGCGAGAAATTAAACACATCGAACAAATCGCGTCGCAAGATGGACTATTGTACATATATCTTTTTGAGCTCGAATCGGTCACGGTTGTACTGACAAATGCATTAGCAAGAGCGTTTAGAAACAAACAGGGAAATTATCTTCTGGTGCTGACGAGCGACTATGAGCGTATCGACTTTGTATTTGTTGAAAGACTGTCCAAAAGCGGGAAAGACACTAAGATTATCTCTGAGCAGCAAGCAACGGTTCGACCAAGAATTTTGACAATCGACCGGCGAAAACCGAACCGACGACAGCTTCGTGTACTTCGACGGTTTACATATACCGAAAGCGATCCGTTTGCACAATACGATAAACTTCTCTCGGCATACTCTATCTTCGATTGGTCCGAAGATCATTTCAATAACCGTACACTTTTTGCCGATTACTATCTGGAAGAACGCCTACGCGAGAAAGATGAATGGAAAGAGGATTTCAAACTACTTTATTCCAGTATTCAAGAGCTTTTCATACAATCCGCACACACTTGGGCCGGAAAACCTGAGGCTGAACTTCGTGATCAACTATTTGAACCTATATTCAATATTCTTGGCTTCACTTTTAAGCAAGGGAAGAGTCCAACTAATGACGCTTTAAAACCGGACTATTTTCTTTATGGAAAACAAGGAAGGGAGGCCATCGCCCTTTGCCTCTGCTACTCCTGGGCACGATCTCTCGATGGTAAGGATGATCAACGTGATCTGGATACTCCGGACGAAAATCCCAGCGCTGCGGTGGTGTCTATTTTAAAAGATAGCCCGGCCCCATGGGCAATGGTCACAAATGGGAAATTGTGGCGTCTTTATCATGGGCGTACATCTTCGATTGCTACAAGCTTTTATGAAATAGATCTCGAAGAAATTCTGGCAGAACCTTCAAAACTTGGCAGCACCTCGGATTCATTCGATCTGAGCGACTCATTCCGTTATTTTGTGCTCTTCTTCAGAAGTCAGGCGTTCGAACCAAAGAAAGAACTCATCGCCGGCGAAGAACAAACCACCATATTTCTCGATCAATTGGCCAAAGGAAGCGAAGAATATGCAAAGAAACTCGGTGAAAGATTAAAAGATCGGGTGTTCGAAGAAATATTTCCTTGCTTTGCAGAAGGTTTTATCGAGTTTATTAAAAAGCGTGATGGGCAGAAAGCCGATCTGAGTCAGGAAAAACTCGATGAAGTATTTCGTGGAACACTCACATTTCTTTATAGACTGCTCTTTCTTCTATATGCCGAATCGCGTGATCTTTTCCCCGTGAAAGAAACACGCGGCTACTATGAAAAGAGTCTCACGAAACTCAAACAGGAAATCGCAGAACATGCCGGAGATATTGACGACGAGGTCGAGGAGAAAATAAAGAAAACCTATACAATAACGGGTACAGATTTATACGACCGCATGCTCGATCTTTTCAAAACGATCGATCAGGGAAATCCTGCCGTCAACGTGCCGATGTACAATGGCGGACTCTTTCTTTCCAACCCCCCAAAAGATGATGATTCATCAGATTCTCGCCTTGCTCGATTTCTGTTGAATACAAAAATCCCCGACCGGTATCTTGCCCTGGGTATCGATCGCCTCGCACGCGATATTGATGATAAAACACACGCACTCGTATTTATCGATTATAAATCGCTCGGTGTCAGACAATTAGGTTCAATCTATGAGGGATTGCTGGAGTTCAAACTCCGTGTTGCACATGAAAAGATGGCTGTGGTGAAAGGGAAAAAGACAGAAGAGGTCGTAACATACAGAGAAGCTGTCAAGAATGAGCTGAAAATTCTCACCGAACGCCGGGATGGCGAAAAAAATGAACGAATCATCCCTAAAGGAAAGTTGTATCTCGAAAACGACAAGCGCGAACGAAAAGCAACCGGTTCGTACTATACTCCCGACTATATTGTGAAATATATCGTTGAAAATACTGTGGGTCCGGTATTGAAAGAAAAGTTTGAAAAGCTTACACCCGAATTCCGTAAGGCGCAGGCAGAATACCGAAAGGTGCTGGAAAACAATAAAATCCTTACAACACCTCAACGGGGATGGAAAGACCCGAAACAGGTTGCCTCCTGGCCTCAAAATAGAACACTAGTTGAGAAGTTTTTTTTCATAAGGGTGCTGGACCCTGCAATGGGTTCCGGGCATTTTCTTGTCGAAGCGGCCGATTTCATCGCCGATAAAATGATCGACTTCCTTAACGGATTTCCCTGGAATCCCGTCCATGGAAGTTTAGAAGAGACACGAACAACGATATTGGCAGAGATGGAAAAACAGGGGGTGAATATCGATCCCAAACGGCTCGACCCCAACAATCTCATTCGCCGATATGTGTTAAAGCGATGTGTATATGGAGTTGATCTGAATCCAATGGCTGTGGAATTGGCAAAAGTATCTCTCTGGCTCAATTGCTTTACGCTCGGGGCACCGCTTTCATTCCTCGACCACCACCTCAAGTGCGGTAACTCACTTATTGGTGCAACTGTGGATGAAGTGCGTGAAAAGCTCCAGAGTGGGCAGTTGATGCTCGGTGGAACAGAATTTACCGGACTCATGCTCGCCACAGATTTAATGCGGCATGTGGGTGAGTTGTCGGATGTGACTGCACAGCAGGTGAAGGAATCATGGTTAGAGTTCCATAAAGCTACGGATGCACTTGCACCTTTCCAACGTATACTTGATGTATATACGAGCCGTTGGTTCGGTAATGATGTTCGAATCGTTGGTGCTGGTAAGAAACGCCGAGAGGTAGATCCAGCCATTGAATTTCTCCAAAGCCCTGAATCTTCATCGTGGCTCAAGAATCCATGCGCCGCTAAGCTCTCCAGCGAATGGAAACAGGTTGCAACAACTGCACTGCAATCAACGATAAATAATAATTTCTTCCACTGGGAACTTGAATTTCCGGAAATATTCTATGAGAAAGGAAGGAAAAAAGAAAATGGGGGATTCGATGCAATAGTTGGTAACCCACCTTATGCAAATGCTGATACAATGGAGGAAGGTGAACATGTTGCAATACGTTCAAGATATCAAGAAATATTCAATCGGCAGAATGATGTGTCATATTATTTTATCTGCCTTGGAACAAATCTCTTGAAAAATAGTTGCCATTTGTCGTACATCGTTGCTCGCTATTTTCTCGAAGCAAAAAACGCTATAAAACTTCGGAGGTATCTATCAGAATGTTTTCCCATAGTTTCTTTGGTAGATTTTGGGGACTACCAAATATGGCCGGATGTGAATATACTCACGATCATAGCAAAATTTCAAAAAACAAGATCTACGTCATCTACAGAATTATTGAACCTTATCGTAGCAAAATCTGAATCCGAAATAATGCATGATCTAGAAACAAAAAAACCTACACATGTTGATCTTCCAAAAGGTAATCGCTGGATATTTCAAGAGGCAGGTTCTGTTTCATTACTAGATAAAATTGAAGGAATATGCATCAGGGTTAGTTCTTTCTGTACTGTTGGACAAGGATTGACAACTGGGCGTAATGAAATATTTATTGTCGAAGATAAGAAGGCAAGAAATCTCAAATTGGAGGGTGAATTACTTCGTCCTTACATTAAAACTCAGGATATCGATAGATATGAAATAAAATGGAGGAATTTGTACCTGATTGAATTGACTGCGGAGATGGATATAGATAGATTCCCAAACACCAAATCGTATTTGCGACAATATGAATCTGAATTGAAAAAGAGGTATGAGGTGTCTCAAGGACAAGGTAAATGGTGGAGCATTAGTGTCCCAAGGAATTTTAAACTCTTTCAACAATCGATGAAATTATTGACACCTTTATATTCGACCAGAAATCGATTCGCCCTTGATACGAACGATGTTCCATATGTCGCTCTGACAGATATTTATGCCATTTACTGCGATCAAGGTTATTCGCCGAGTTTTCTACTGTCTATTATGAATAGTAGTTTACTTGATAATCTTCGTCAATCCTACAGCAAAAGAAAAAGAGGTGGGTATTGGGAGTTTTCAAGGCAAACCCTCGATGACTTGCCTATTCGCCATATTTACTTTACTACACAAAAAAAAGAGAGAGGCGAGTTACTGAAGCAGGCCAAGAAAAGGTATGAACCATATCATATTGAAAACAATATATTACATGTGGTAAAGTATATTGAACAACTCCTGCCTAAAGATAAACAGGGCAACTTCCTTGCCTTCAAGGAAGACGCAACTGGCAGTGAAGAAAAATCGGATGTTGTCCACGACTTTCTTGCTTTTCTTGCCGAAGAAATGATCCGTCTTAATAAAGAGAAACAAACAGAACTAAAGCGTTATTTAACCTGGCTTAAAAAAAAGGCTCGAATGACAGAAGGTATTGATTCCCTATCAGGCAAAACAACGATAACGAATTACCTCGGTGATTATCAGAAGAACGAATCTGAAGCTCCATTTGAAGAAATATTGAAAGTCCTGCAAAAGAACAGAAACAAAATCGGTATGAATCTCAATCAGGCTTCGTTTATCTCGGAATTGAAGAGAGAATACGAGGCGTCGCTTGCTAAGCTCATCCCAATTAAAAAGACACTTGCAGCAACGGATAAATTAATTGATCAAGTTGTGTATAAGCTTTACGGGTTGACAGAAGAGGAGATAAAAATCGTGGAAGGGGAAGACCATCACTAATTTGTAGTCGGCAGATCTTCGGGGTAATAAAGCCGCCACTTATTATTGAATTTGGTTTTCTTCATTGCGTGTGATAGGTAGAAATCGTAGTTCAAACCAAGTTGTTTCAGTGGCAGTAGATCTACCTCGGAGAACTTTTCAGTCTGTTCAAGATAGAATCCAATGGCCTGATGATAGGGGTACTTGTAGTCCAACGTACGGAGGTACTCCATAAGCTTTGGAAGTGACAACCTCGTGCTTGAGCCTTTGTATGCATTTAGGACCTCGTTTGGTCCACCCGAATAGCCAGGCCGCACAGTGATATCTATAAGGGTTCGTTCAAGGTCAGTGTAATACAAGGTCGTTCCATCGGCTTTTTGAGTCTTGATCATACCAAGTTGTTTTGTGTTCATACCATTCAGCAGTCTGATCTCTTTTCCGTTGTACTTGACCAGGCTTTTTGATTGTCGTTGATGAGCGCGAAAGGCATTGTCAATATTATCTTGTTCCAGTTCACCATCGTAGTGTGGTTTTGCAGGTTGCTCGGAGTTCACATAGATGATCTTGGGTTTCTTGACTAAAAGCCCATTTAAATAGAGGGCTGTTTGGTGTGTGAAGTAGGAACCTGATCGAAGGAGTAATGCCAACTCAAACGGATCCGGCTTTTCGATAACGAATCGCTTTTCCTTCCGGACTCCTAGGTTGAGTTCAATCACTTTAAGCTTTTCTTTTTCAATCAGTGTATCAATGATTTTTACAGGAGAGAGTTTCCCAGAGACACTCTCGGCGATTGATTTGATTTCCATGAATTTTAAGACCTTTTTGTTAAGAAGCTTTAGCTTGTTCTCGAATTCATTCACTTGTTGATTATTTATATTCATGTTTTTTTAAATGGATAGACGATGTATATATACATCATCTATCCGTAATATAAAAGGGCAAAAATTGGTTGCTTTTTATTATCCAATGTTATACTTTTATACACCGAAATGACCTTTGAAAGGGTATTATGGTGCAAAAAACTATAACAGAATTAGGCCCAAAAGAAGCGGAATTCCTCTCCTCTGTGTCCACTGCTGGTGGTCAATTCACGAACGAACGAGCTGTTCAGTTCTGGGGATCAAGGGAGATGGCAATAAAGAAACTGCATCAGCTTGAGAAGCGAGGGTGGGTTGCCCGCTTGGAGAGAGGGAAGTACTTAGTTATCCCACTCGAAGCAGGTGCAGAGCGTACTTGGTCTGAAGAGCCATACTTGGTCGCGTCCACACTCGTTCAGCCGGCAGCCATTGGCTATTGGACAGCTATCCGGCATTGGAACTGGACTGAACAAATTCCACGGATAATCTACGTTCAAACAACAAGCCGAAAGAAAGCGACGGGGCGAACTGTGTTTGGTGTACAGTATCAATTTGTTACCGTTCCAAAGACCAAATTCTATGGGCACGTCAAGGAATGGTACAAAGGAAAGCCCGTTCTGATATCGGACAAAGAAAAAACACTAATTGATTGTGCCGACGATGTCGAGCGTGCCGGAAGCATTGAAGAGCTTATCAAAGCCGTTAAATCAGGCTCAAAGGAAATCTCCTGGCAGAAATTGAATGAGTATGTCGAAATATTTCCAAACGGCGCCGTGAAAAAACGCCTGGGTTATCTTTTTGAAAAGCTTGTTCCTCATCTATCGGAGGAAGCCGTGAACATTCTTGAAAAGTGGCAGCGATCGCTTAGTGCAGGAATAGTTCCTCTTCAACCATCGGGAAGAAAATCTGGAAAAATCGTCACTCGATGGCGTATTCTCGTCAATGCGGAGGTAAGGTGATTGGCCAGAATGAAATACGCCGGATCGCCGGTTCTCTGGGAGTCGATCCGATGATCATCAATCATAACTACGTCCTCGGCTGTTTTATGCATTTTCTGAGTGCTCAAGAGACGGTGAAGAAATCCTGGGTTTTCAAAGGTGGAACATCGCTTGCGAAATGTTATTTTGAGAATTACAGATTCTCGGAAGATCTTGATTTTACTCTCCTGAGCACCATCACAGAAGGAACGCTAATTACAATTGTCGATTCTGCAAAATTAATCATGCAGGAAGAAATAGGTATTCGCACTGATGTCGAAAAAACAAAGGTCGAGACTATCAGCGATGAATATGGTGAGGAATCATTAGAAGCAAGATTTTATTATCGAGGACCGTGGGATTACGCGGGTTCTCCTCGTTCAGTGCAAATTCACACAAACAGAGATGAAAAAATTGTCTTTCCAACAGTTGAAAAATCGTTTAAACATGGTTACTCTGATGACAGTACCTTGCCTTATGCCACAATCCAGACATATTCACTCGAAGAGATTCTTGTAGAAAAGGTCCGGGCATTCTCCGGCCAACGCAGATACGCTCTATCGAGGGATATATTCGATATTCATTATCTCTCATTACAAAAAGTCGATATATCAGCAGTGATAAAAGCATTTGAAGAGAAATGTCGTGTGAAAGATTTGAAAATCGATGAATTAAGTCTCTCGAAAGTCAAAAATCGGAAAGAGGAATATAGAACGAATTGGAAAAATCAACTTGAATATCTTATTCCAAAGAGTATTCAAATTCCATTCGATGAAGCCTGGGCTGTTTCTGTCGAATTACTCGGGAAGGCGCTTGGAAAATGAAAATCCCATTTGTCATTGACAATCAGGATGTTAAACTGGCCGATGTCCTCAACCAATTATTGGCTTCGTATGTTGGCCGTTCATTGGATGTGGCCAGCGCATTTTTCTCGGTCAAGGGATTCGAATTGTTGAGGGAGAATCTGGAAAATGTTGGTAGTTTTCGTCTCCTTTTGGGTTTGGAACCAACATCTGGCCAGCAACTCGGAGTGAAAACCGAAGATCAACCATTACCCCGGCTTTTAAGTAATGAGCTTGAGGATGAAGAATTCAACCAGGTCACAATGCGCATTGTAGAAGATCTGATCAGGTTCCTAAGAAAATCTCATGTAGAAGTCAGGCTTATTGATAAAGGCTTTCTCCATGCGAAGTGTTACTTGCTCTATGGAGACAAACCGGGTGGACAGGGTTTTCTTTTTGAAAGATTTCAACCGTTAATCGGGATCGTCGGTTCAAGCAATTTTACATTCCCTGGTCTTACCAGTAATAGGGAATTGAATCTCTGTCATAGGATCCTGCTCGACATGGACGAGGCTCTCGATCCGGGCGCCGGTAAAATGGTAAGTTATCTTTCGGAGAGTAAATCGAGCCCGAATATTTCAGATAAAAATATTCAGCTATTGAAAAGTGAAATAGGTGCACGGGCAATTATGCAGCTCACAGAATGGTATGAAAATGCCTGGGCTGGCGCTGTTGATTTTAAAGAGCAATTTATCGAGATCCTTGATGCATCAAAATTTGGTACGAAAGAATACACTCCATATCAGGTGTATATGAAAGCCCTTTTCGAATATTTCAAGGACGATCTTGATACCGTAGAGACAGGATCTATACGATCTGCGGTAGAACTTGCGGAATTTCAGGAAGATGCTGTCAAGAAAGCGAGGAAAATACTTGCACGTTACGATGGAGTCATGATTGCTGATTCGGTGGGATTGGGAAAAACATGGATAGGTAAAAAGCTTTTGGAAGATTTTGCATATCATATGAGGATGAAGGCACTGGTAATATGTCCGGCTTCTTTACGGCAAATGTGGGCAGAGGAACTGACGAATGCATCAATTGCCGCTACAATCCTTTCGCAGGAAGAATTAGGCCAGAAGGAATTTCCGGCTGACCGTTACAGTGAGGCTGATGTAATTCTTATAGATGAATCACATAACTTCAGGAATAAAGTTGCCCAGAGATATGATAATTTAGATCGCGTCATTGCACTTAATGGCGGAAAGGGGAAGGATGGGACTAGAAAGAAGATTATTCTCCTGACGGCAACGCCTATTAATAATGATCTTTTCGATCTCTATAACCAGATAAATTTCATAATTCAGGGAGATAGATCGTACTTCTCATCGGCGGGAATCGGTGATGTGTATAAATATTTTCAACGTGCACGACACGATTTCCGAAATGGTACGGGGCTGGTATCAATTTTCAATCTCCTTGAAGAAATTGTGATACGAAGAACTCGTCCCTTCATACGAAAAGCATATCCACAGGCAACAATCAATGGAGAAAAAGTCTTCTTTCCCTCAAGAAAATTGAAAACGGTGAATTATGATCTTGAAGCAACCTACAAAGGGATATACGAGGATGTGGTTGTTGGTGTAGAAAGTCTAAAGCTGGCTCCATATAATCTCGAATTCTACAAGAAAGCCGGTGAAAAAATAGATGAGTTTGAGGCAGGACGCGAAGAGGCGTTAGTGGGAATTTTTAAAAGCCGATACCTTAAACGATTCGAATCGAGCATCGAGGCATTCAGAATAAGTGTAAAGCGTGCATTACAATTTCAGAAAACCTTTGAATCGTACCTTCTCGATGGAAAGCTCTTAAATAGTTCGGATTTCCAGAAAGCGTTGAGATATATTATCGTTGAAGATGAAGAAGACGACGGTACTCCCATTTCGCTTGCGGATCAATTAGACGAGAAAGAGGAAATAAGGCAAATCATTGAACAGTTACCGACGGTCGATCCTGCTGGATACGATCTTCGCAGACTTCACGAGGCACTTCAGCATGATATTGAAACACTAACAAAGATATGGCAAAAAATTATTAATATCAGAGCAGAGAGCGATGCAAAACTTATTCGATTGAAAAATCTATTGACTGGTGAATTGAAAGGTCAGAAAGTTCTTCTCTTCACTTACTACAAAGACACAGCTCGTTACATATATCGTGAGCTTACTGGTGAAAAGGGCGAAGGGTTCAGAGAGAAAGCATACAATCCGTTAATACGCAGAATGGACAGTGGGGCAAAACCGGATGAGAGGGTGCGGATTGTCCAGGAGTTTGCACCGAAGGCCAACAGATGCCCTGAACTTATGGGATCCGAGAAGGAAATTGATATTTTGATTTCTACAGATGTATTATCGGAGGGACAGAATCTTCAAGACTGTGGTTATTTGCTGAATTACGACCTTCACTGGAATCCCACCAGAATGGTTCAGCGGGCCGGAAGAATTGATCGTATTGGATCTACGTACGACACACTGTGGATATACAATATGTTTCCCGATGAAGGCCTGGAAAACCTTCTTGGCCTTGTTGAGAGTCTGAGTAATAAGATTGCAAATATTGACCGTGCTGGTTTTCTGGATGCGAGTGTTCTCGGTGAAGTTGTTCATCCCCGGAACTTCAATACATTGAAACGAATCGAAGAGGAAGACGGTTCTGTAATTGATGAAGAGGAACAGTTTACAGAGTTAGTAAGTAATGAATTCCTTCTCCAGCAATTGAAAAATCTTCTCAATGCAGGGGGAAAAGAAATGCTCAGCGGACTCCCGGACGGAATACATTCAGGTCTTGTAAAACCCAGGGCAAAAGGTATGTTCTTTTACTTCACTGGAAAAGTTGTGGGTGAAATAAGTGAAAATCATTTCTGGAAATATTACGATATACAGTCTGGAGAAGTACTTGATAATCGTTTTCTTATTGCAAATATGATATCCTGTGACAAGGATACCCCGAGGGTTATCGGCGATTGTAATGCATTTGAGATTCAGGAAAAAGTGATTCAAAACATACTCGAAACTCAAGAAAAGGTTCAAGCTCTTGAGTTAACACCCAAGACTATAGATCCGATCCAACAGACCATAGCAACTACTTTCCAGGGATATCTTAATTCACCAAAACTCGACCGTAAAGCACTTATCCAAGCGATAAAGTATCTGAATCAACCCTTCCCGGGCGTTCAGGTAAAGGAAATGAAAAAGAGCTTCAAGCGTTACCAAGAACAGGGGGAGATCGGTATTTTACTTGATGAGATATTGAAGTTGGAAGCGACATTTGGCTCGAAGGAGCCAAACGAAGTATTTCAGAGAAAAAAGTTACTCAGGAGGGAAGATTTGAAGTTGATCTGTTTTGATTATCTCTGTTTGTGAGAGGTCAATTCTCCAGTTTTCTATTTAAAAACTACGGTTGCTTCTCTTCACTCATTTTTTTATTTTAAAAGAAAACACCATGTCGAAAACCTCTTCACGAAAGAAAGAGCATATCGATATTACCCTCACCCACGATGTTGCGTTCAGGGGAAAAACAACGGGATTAGAACAGTGGGAATTCGTCAATAATGCATTGCCGGAAATTGACTTTACCGACATCGATCCCTCCGTTGAATTTCTCGGACACAAGCTCTCGTTGCCATTAATTATCTCAGGTATGACGGGGGGGTATCATGATGCTGAACGGCTTAACCGCGGTCTCGCCGAAGCGTGTCAGGCAAAAAATATTGCAATGGGTGTGGGAAGTCAGCGGCAGGCGATGGAGAGCGATTTATTTCACTCTTCGTATCGGGTTGTCCGGGAAGTCGCTCCGTCAATTCCGCTAATCGGGAATATCGGGGCCGTTGAAGTCGCATCACTGACCGATGTTACACCGATCGCACGGCTTGTGGAATTAATTCGGGCGAACGCTTTCGCCGTTCATCTTAATCCGCTTCAGGAGCTCCTCCAGCCGGAGGGAAAACCGCAATTTGCCGGCGTTCTTGATGGAATCGAGATGCTCGTGCGGCAGCTCGACATTCCCGTCATTGTTAAAGAAATCGGCGCGGGAATTTCTGCCGACGTCGCTCAGCGTCTTCTCGATGCCGGCGTGCGAATCATCGATGTAGCCGGCGCCGGAGGAACAAGCTGGGCCGGCGTAGAAATCATCCGCAGCGGTGAAAATCCGGCGACAGAAAAATTCTGGGACTGGGGAATCCCGACGGCGGAAGCACTAAGACAGGTCGTTCCTCTCAAGAACCGCTATCGCGATCTCAGCGTCATTGCATCCGGAGGAATTTCAGATGGACTCGAGATGGCAAAAGCAATCGGACTCGGTGCTGATATTGTCGCTTCGGCTCGACCGATGTTAAAAGCAGTTGTGGATGGTGGAACCGAGGCCCTTGTTGCAATGCTCGATGAGTGGGATCTCGACCTACGCAGTGTGATGTTCTTGACCGGATCAAAAATTATTCCCGAACTTCAAAAGGCACCGATACACCGACGCGATGAACCACACGCTCAATCATAAACAGCCATATGGACCAATTCTTGTATTCTGTTGCCTTTGTTTGATTTGGGGATCGACCTGGTTGGCCATAAAAGTCGGGCTTGATTATTTTTCACCCTTTTTGTTCGCAGGAATTCGTTTCCTCATCGGTGGATCTGTGCTCGTGATACCGCTTCTGCTAATGGGAAAACGCTATCCCCGGGAAATACAGGCGTGGGTATTTATGTGCAGATTGGGAATTTTTCAAATCGTTATACCGTACGCGCTGGTCTTCTGGGGCGAGCAATATATTTCATCCGGACTGGCGGCAATATTGTTTGCAATTATCCCGTTCTTTGTCACAATCATCGCCCACTACGCCATACCCGGCGAACAGTGGTCGCTAATAAAATTTTCAGGGATGGTGGTGAGTTTCACCGGACTTATTATTATTTTTATTAAAGACCTGATGCTCGACTCACAATCTGTATGGGGCGGTTATGCAATCGTCGGGGCGGCATTAAGCGCTGCGATAGCAAATGTCATCGGAAAACGCTCCGGGACACATTATAATCCGCTGATCAATGTCTCGGTTCAACTGAGCCTCGGTGGAATAGTCCTGACCGCGCTGAGTCTCATCATTGAGCCTCATATGCGATGGTCATTTGCTTTTCCTGCGATCGGCGCGATGCTTTTTCTGAGTTTATTCGGATCGTCGTTGGGATTTGTGGGATTGTACTGGCTTTTTACAAAAATGGAAGTGACAAAAGTATCTATGATTTCATTTATAACACCGGTTGTTGCTGTCCTGTGCGGTGCGATATTTCTTGGCGAGCACATCACACTGAACATTATTATCGGGACTATTCTTATTTTAACGGGCGTGTACCTTGTCACCTTGCAGCGATCACATCATGCATCGACGTTTTCACACGATTGAGCACCGTTATCTCGCTTTTATCGAGCAAGTACTTCGGCGCAGTGTTCGCGCACGGCAGCCGAATTCGGTGTACGAACCAGCACGGTATCTTCTTGATGCGGGAGGAAAACGGATGCGCCCGATGCTGGTGATGCTCTCCTGTGCTGCTGCAGGAGGCGATGTACGAAAGTCCGTTTACGCGGCGGCGGCCCTTGAGATCCTGCATACATTCACGCTGGTTCATGATGATATTATGGATAACGCCTTATCACGCCGCGGCCGGGCGACGGTCCACACAAGATGGAACACCAATGTAGCCATCCTTGTGGGCGACGAATTTCTGGCTCTTGCGTACCGCTCACTTTTTCGAACCGAGCATAAAAACATAAAGAGAATTGCGGAGCTTTTTACCGAAGGTGTTGTTGAGGTATGTGAGGGGCAGGGGTATGACAAAGAATATGAATCCCGGAACGATGTCTCGTTCGATGAATACCGGATGATGATCACAAAAAAAACCGCACGTTTGCTGGCAGTAGGATGCGAAATCGGCGGTATCCTCGGCGGTGCAAATGAGCGCCGTTGCCGCGCCCTCCGGAAATTCGGTGAACACATCGGCCGTGCATTCCAGATTCAGGATGATCTGCTCGACATAATCAGCGACGAAAAAACATTCGGTAAAATCATCGGCGGCGACCTGCGCGAAGGAAAGAAAACTTTTTTGCTATTGACCGCACTCGAATGCACGACGGGACAAGATCATGCACTGATAAGCCGTGTCGTGAACGAGAAAGGCGTTCCGGAGATACTCGTTCCGGCAATAAAGGAAATATATGAACGATGTGGTGTCATAGAAAAAACGCGAAGCGCGATCGAAAAAGAATGTACACTGGGAATTCGATACCTGAAAACTCTTCCAGCAATAGCGGAACGGGAGATGCTGCGTAGGTATGCCTTACAACTCGCAGGGAGGACATTCTAGAGGACAATGATTGAACTAGAAGTAGCCATAAAAAACCGGGCAGGACTGCATACGCGACCGGCGGCAACGCTGGTAAAGCTTGCATCAAAGTATACATCAGATTTTTTCATATATAAAGATGGAATGGAAATTAACGGGAAGAGCATCATCGGCGTCATGACGCTTGCAGCAGAACGTGGAAGCACATTGAGCTTACGGTTCGACGGTCCCGACGAAGCCGAAGCAGCACAGGCAATGCGCGAACTGTTTGATCGCGGTTTTGATGAACCCATGTAACATAATCATCGAGAATGGACTATGAGCCCTGACAATCCCGATCCGAAAGAAAACGTCCTCAAAGGTATCGCCGCAGCCCCGGGCATTACCATGGGATATCTGTATCTGTATTTGAAACAAATTCTCAAGGTCGAGGAACGATCAATTTCCGAAAAAGAGGCCGAAGACGAAATCCGCCGGCTCCAGGGAGCTATCGAGCGATCAGAAAAAGAATTACAGAAAATTCTATCGTTTGCGAAACAAAGACTCGGCGACACGAAGGCCTACATCTTCGAAGCGGAAATTATGATTCTCAATGACCACCTTCTCTTCGGAGCAATCGCAAAGCGGATTCGGACAGAACGGAAAAATGCCGATTTCATCCTGCACGACGAAATCAGCAAGTACCAGCACCGCATGCTCGCGTCCGGTGACGAATATATGCGCGAGCGGGTTCATGATGTTGAAGACGTTAAGAATCGCATCATCCGCAACCTCCAGGAAGAAAAACTCTTCTCGCGCCTCGAAGGAAAAGCAATCATAGCCGCCGAGACTCTAACACCGGCGGACACAATTCTGTTCAGTAGAAACGATGTCCTCGGATATGCAACCGATCTCGGAAGCGTAACATCACACACGGCGATTCTTTCACGATCTCTGAAAATTCCGGCAGTGGTCGGCCTCCGGACAATAACAAAACAGGTGCAAACCGGCGATTACGTCATCCTCGACGGACACAGCGGAGTAGTTATTGTCCATCCCACACCGAAAACTATCCGCGATTACGAACTTAAGCATCAAAAATACCTTGCCTTCGATCGAAAATTGGAGGGATTACGTGATCTTCCCTCCGAGACGAAAGACGGAAGACGCATCGATCTTTCGGCCAATGTAGAATTCGAGGAAGAACTCGATTTTCTCAACGTCCAGGGAGCTGAAGGAATCGGCTTGTATCGATCGGAGAGCCTGCTGATCGGCCGTTCCAGTTTCCCAAGTGAAGACGAGCAACTCGAGATGTATCAAAAAGTGGCGGATAGAATATACCCCAACCGGGTGATTATCAGAACATTCGATATCGGCGGCGATAAACTTCTGCCGGATACCATTGCCGAACCAAATCCATTCCTCGGATGGCGCGGCATCCGAATCGGACTCGACCGACCCGATGTCCTGTTGACTCAGCTCAAGGCAATACTTCGCTCGAGCACCAAAAAAAATGTTTGCATAATGTTCCCGATGATTTCAACGGTAACGGAGGTCAGAAAGGCAAAAGAAATACTCGTGCAGGCAAAGCGCGATCTTCGCGAAGCCAAAGTAAAATTCGATCCCGGCATTAAAATAGGCGTGATGATCGAGGTCCCTTCCGCTGCTGTCATGGCTGAAGAGATGGCACGGGAAGTCGATTTTCTCAGCATCGGTACAAACGACCTGATTCAATATTTATTGGCTGTCGATCGGGGCAACCCTATCGTGTCGGGCCTGTATAAGGAATTTCATCCGGCTGTGCTCCGGACAATCAGAAGCATCATCGACGCAGGTCACAGGTCGAAAATCTGGGTCGGTATGTGCGGTGAAATGGCCGGTGACCCATTGGCGACAATGATTCTTGTGGGACTGGGACTCGACGAGTTCAGCGTTATACCCACGGTTCTCCCTGAAATCAAGAAGATAATTCGCGCGATCCGGTTCGATCATGCAAAATTGATTGCGACGAAAGCGCTCTCATTCGGCACACGCGAAGAGGTGGAAAAATTTGTTCACAGCATCATGCGAAAAAAATTCCCCGATATCCCAATATCATGATCGGGCTGAGTTAACCGTAAGTTTTCCACTAACTCTGTGTCCCAGCTTTATCGGAACTCTTTATGACCTTTGTGTTTATATTTTAAAAATAGCATATGTGATAATAAAACCTACTTTTTAAAAAATAGAATTAAGAAGAAGCTACAACCTAGTATTAATTTAAAATAATAGAGGAACTATGGACGAAAATCTCATTCAAAGTGTCGATCCATCCGATCAGCGGAAAGCCATTCATGAATTTTTCCATCAAGTTGAACAAGCGGTCGCAATCGGAAATATTGCGAAAGTGAAAATTCCACGGAAAGGAATCCGCACGATCGTGCTGACAGGCCTTGGCGGTTCGGCAATCGGTGGCGATTTACTCCGGTCATATCTTTCCGGGGAAATTGCAGTCCCTATCATCGTTAACCGTTTCTATTCGCTTCCGGAGTTTGTCGATTCTTCCACACTTGTGATTATCTCGAGCTATTCGGGAAATACCGAGGAGACAATTTCGGCGTACAAAGATGCAATTCGGAAAAAAGCAGCAATTCTCTGCATTACCACAGGCGGTGTTGTTGCGGCCATGGCCAAGAAATATCGCCATCCCCGGATCTCGATCCCGGCCGGACTTCAACCGCGCGCGGCGCTCGGTTACTCTTTCTTTCCTCTTCTTGCGACACTTTTCCGCAACGGATATATCAAGAACAAAGAAAAAGATATCAAGGAAACCATTGCTTTACTTCATGACCTTGCTGAAAAATATAGTTCGACTGATACTGCAGCAAACGACACTTTGTCTCTTGCAGAGCGCGTACATGGAAAACTCCCCATTATATACTCATCGACGGAAAAATTCGACAGTGTAAACCTCCGATGGCGCAGTCAGATTTGTGAGAATGCCAAGCAGCTTGCCTACGGCAATGTGTTCCCGGAATTAAACCATAACGAGCTGGTTGGGTGGAAGGTATTAAGAGATCTCATGAAACAATTCGAACTTGTAGTACTACGGGATAAAGACGATCACAAACGGGTTGCAGCACGAATGGATATTACACAGCAGCTTCTACGCGAATATGCTGGAAATGTGACCGAGGTCCACTCGCAGGGAAAATCGCTACTAGCAAGAATGTTCTCTCTTATTCATTTCGGCGATTGGGTAAGTTACTGGCTGGCAATACTGAACCATGAAGACCCTGCTCCGGTGAAGGCAATTGATTTTTTGAAGAGTAAGCTGGCAGAGTTGAAATAGTCACCCATTAATAGCCACGAACTGACCCCACTGAAAAGCGTGGGGCTTAAATCCCACAGGAAACGTGGGACGGAAAAACCCGAAGCACGAGTTCGTGGTTATATTCTATCTCCGTGAAAAAAAATATTTGTTTCGGGCGGAGTGATAGCATTTTCCTATCCCTTGGACTTTTACACGGTTAACGCTTCCCCAGTGCCTTTCAACCAATTAATAATTATAATAAAGGGGCAGAGTACCACCCGAGCTTACAGCAAACAGTCGTTAGAATGTGAAAGAGCATTTAAGAAGAAATATTCTGCAGATACTGTCGATCATCAAATTAGAGCGATACTATCCATTCCACCAGTATGTCATTTTTATCATGAAGATGTTGTCAGGCACCATTCGCCAGAGTTTATCGGCAGATGGTCCGAAGTTGAACTCTCCGATTGAATTATCGTTCGAACGGCTTTGAGTCCATACGAAATAGAGAACAGAGCCGGGCATGTACTCCCATCGCAATACGGCATTTCCCCGAATTGATGTGTAATTATATTGCGGATTGTCGAAGCTGAAAGTTGATGCCGGTCCGCTTCCATCCGGATCGACTGTGTAAGTATTACCGTCTTTGGTAATTGTAGATCCCTTCATTCCATACACGAGCAAATCGAAGGAACGGGGACGCGCAAGTTCCTTGAAGTCGAGAAAATCTCCGGCCGAGATCAAAGACTGGAGGAACAGTTGCAGACTGAGCTGTGGGGTGAATGTCCAATCAAGCCGTATGTTTGCGGATAATGTCGTCTGATCCATTTTCCCGAAGACATACCGCTTTCCGTAGGTCTCAGTTGCATACGGATCGTCGAATGCATCAATCCATTGCGTGTTTTCAATGTTCCTGGTGTAATCGGGTCCGAAACTAAAAGAGATATTTGTCGCGGGATGCCATGTCAATCCGATACCGCCATTCCAATTCTTTGAATCAACGCCGAGGTATGCATTGAAATAAGTATTCAAAACAATCTGCTGTTTGCTGTCCGAATTCGCGTAGAGATTCGCCTGGTAACCGCGGTGGTTGAGAGTGAGCGGGCCTCCACGGGTTCTTCGATTGTTGATGGTCTCGGGATTATAGGCACCCCAAATTTCAATATAATAGTAATTTAGCATTTGTATCCAGGAATCAAAAAAGATCCCCTTCCACGTGACATTTCCATCAAAATCAAAATTCTGAAACCCGGCTACGATACCACCCAGCTGCCGGTAAAACGATCCCGGTTCTGTCCAGCGATATCCTCCTCCGACATGCATGTTGATGATATCGGTTCGGGAGAGATAACCGAGATCATTATTATCGAATCTCGGGTTCAAAATCCCGAAACTCGAATTAAAAATGATATTCCCCTTTTGTTTATTCACCAGCAGACGTCCTGCATAGCCTGTCATCGACGTCGCCGAACTATCGACTTTGTACGATTTCGCATCAGGTCTTTGAAAATAGTGTTGCGAATTCTCCTGTAGCGAAATCATCCGTTCTGTCGTGCCACGGACGTACGACATTTGTGTCCAGCCGGAGAGAACCCATGTTTTATCAGAATCGAAAAATGTCCAGCCGTCGATCCCGACGTTATGAGAGCTGCTGTTCATGTCGGCTTTGAGTCTGTCGTCTCCGAACGAACGGATCGTGCTGGTTGTCATAAAACCGATTCCCTGGTGTGAATCATTGAATTCACTCTGACCGCGTATGATGCCGTAGTAGGTCGGCGGTTCGACTTCGAGACGGTCGGTAATCCCCGCATTCGAAAGCCGGGCAGATTCGCGTCCTGTCACAGCCTGTATCGTTCCGAAGTTCCATGAACCGATGAGTTTCCCCGTGAGTTTTGCAGCGCCGAGAATTCTTGTTCCTGATGGGACATCCGTATAGTCCGCGTCGGGAAGACTTCCATGCGGAGCACGTCCGATTCGTCGTGTGTAGAAAAAGGTCGGGGTGGGATAATTAAAATTCCAGAAACTAGTGGCCCCTCCATACCCGAAATTAAAAATCGTTGCTCCTTCAATGAAGAAAGGCCGCTTTTCCTGAAAGTACGTCTCTACATCACTCAGGTTGACTACCGCAGGATCGACTTCCACCTGTCCGAAATCGGGATTAATGGTACCTGTAAGCGTCAGATTACTACCGAGTCCTAATTTCAAATCCAGACCGACGTCCGGCGAGAGTTTCGATCCGTTGTGGAATGGATCACCGGAGGGATAGTGAAGGTATTCGGCTCGTGTGGTGACATACGGCATAATTTCTACTTGATGAGACGGCGGCAGATTTTCAATACCGAGAAGATGGACAAATCGCGAAACAAAACCGCTCCCGTTTTTGGGTGTATAGACGATATAATCTTCTTCGTTTTTTCTTCTGTTATCCCTTAAAAAATCTATACCCCACACCTGGTGATTGTTGTTGTGAAACCGGAGCTGCGAGAACGGGATACGCATTTCAACACACCACCCGAGCGAATCGACTGTCGCTTTTCCTTCCCAGACACCGTCCCACGAGCCGTCGGTCCAGTCATCATTATAGAGAACGCCGTCATAGTAGGTCCCGGCAGCGTTGATTCCGAAATAGAATCCGGTCTGGTGGTCATTATAACAATCAAATCCCACAAAAAAATCGTCCGAGTTCTGATCGCCATCGCGCCGTACGAGCCGACCGATAATCGAATCGGGCGCATGATCGTACATACGGGCTCCGATATAAATGGCGTCATCATTGTATAATACCAGGACATTCGTTTTCTCCGACGGCTGTGCTCCCTCAGTCGGGTTCCTCTGGAGAAAATCCGAGGTTACCAGAGCACTCTGCCATGCACTCTCGGAAAGGATCCCATCGATAACGATCGATTCATGAGTGCGAACAGCACGGATGTCAGGACGAGGGGTGCTCGTCGAATCGGTCTCCGCTGCATAGCCGATGGCGGTGAATAGAATAAACAGAACGATAAAGGCTTTCATTCGAAATCCCGGGGGTGGAGAGATTAATCTTGAATTGCTTTTACTTAACAACCGCCTTTGAATATTACTTCTTGATTCTCCTGATTTCTATATCTGAGTTTACGGTCTTTAAATCGATTTGTTGCCCCCCGCCGTTAAGAATATACGACCCCCGAATTTCATGCTCCTTTTCACTTTTTTCCTCGGATGACGCCTTAAAGTCAGAGTGGATCGAATAGTCATTCATTCTCGATTTCCACCGTCCTTCAACACGAATACGTGCATCGATTGTTGCCTTTGCATCCTCGGGAATTGAAAGCACCACCCTCCCGCCGGCAGTCGATAGTGTACTGCGATCGTTTCCTTCGGGAATCAGGTCGACTTCGACATCCCCACCCGCTGTTCTTGCATCCGCGGAACCGGTAATATTATGCATTCTGATATTCCCACCGGCAGTTTTTGCAGTCACAGATAAACCTCCCTCAAGAAGCTCGATATCTCCCCCGGCAGTCTTCATCGTAAGCTTGCCGCTGCTCTTCTGTCCTTTAATGCTACCTCCGGCGGTATGAACATCGACTGTTCCCCGTACTTCACCAAAAGTAATGTTGCCGCCGGCAGTCGATGCCTTCAAATTCTTACCGACACCATTCACACGAATTGACCCTCCGGCAGTTCGCAGCGTAGCCTCGCCATTGACCCACCCGGTCTCAATATTCCCACCCGAGGTTTTGAGAACAAGATCACCCATAATGTCTTTGGTATTAATATCGCCCCCGGCAGTCTCCATTTCGACGTCGCCGGTCACGCTCTCAAGCCGTATATCTCCACCCGATGTGTGTCCTTTGATTTTTCCTGTCATATTTCCGGCAATAACCAGATCTCCTCCTGACGTCTCGATATCGATATCAAATTGTGATGGTACATTGATACGGAAACGGGCGTCGGATGAATGATCGTAAGACCGGAATTGAACATCGATTTTATTCCCCGACTGGCTCATGCTCAACCCTTCGGCTTCCTCGTCATCAAGGTTTTCGGCTTGCACATAAACTTCATTTTTCTCCCATGGTTCGATACGAATTGAGCCGACATCAGTCGATACGTTCAGCATTCCGCCTTTCTCAACAGTAAATGACTGCGATTTCTTATCGGGTTCGGCGGCAAACAGGAACGATGCTGCCAGCCCCCATATAAAGATTATATGGAATATTGCAGTATACTTTTTCATTGTTGTACTCCTTCCAGGAAATTTGTTGCACGTGCGCGTATATATGTATTTTCATCGGATTGCATTTTTTTCTGTAGCACCGAGATGACGTCGGAATCGAGCCGGAGTCCCCCGGCCTGTACTCTGGTCAATGCGTTAATGACTCCGATACGCATACCCGAATTTTTATCTTTCATGAGTACCGCAAGATATGCATGTTTTACCTGTTCGTCATACGGAAACTTTTGTAACGCTACCAGGGCTTCTCTTCGAACTCCGGGATTTTCATCGGTCTCCAGAGCCGTGATTAATGCGCCTCTGATATCTGCATCATGTGTGACGGTGACTGTCGTTTGTGCCGCAAGTATATTAGCCGTTTGAAGCCGGGTGCCGGGATTTTGACTGCTCATTAAAGCATAGGCTAGAATTCTCTGTACACGCTGATCGTTGATATTTCCTTTCACATGTACCGGCGTGAGGGCATCGAAACTCAGATCGATGATGCCTTCATTGCTTGCCATATCGGAAAATCTCACATTGGTGATCCGCGATCCCGACTGCATCGAGGAAGCCTTTTCAAACATAATCTCTGTCATGGATCGTTCTGTTGGAACTGGAGGGACAAAAAGAGTGTACCCGAGCACCACACCAATGACAAATACAGCAACTCCTCCGAAAGCAATACCGACAGGACGGCGGAGCAGTCCTTTAGGACGGCGAAGCAGTCCTTTAGGGCGGCGGACAAGACGTGCAATTCCTTTATTAACCATGTTCACAATCGATTGCTTTGATCGTTCCTCCATTAATGCGGTCCGGAATTGCCGGCGTGCATCCTGCAGCAGTTGATTATCGACATCCACTGTCTTTCGCTGAGAAAGGATCTGATTGAAAGTTTTGAGATGCCCGAGCTCTGCCCGGCATCCGGCGCACTCCTTGAGATGCTCGTCAAGAGTCTCTTGCTGCAGCGGATCCAATTCGCCGTAGAGCGAGAGCAGCAGCCATTCCCGATAGTGATCGTGATTCATAATCTATATCCTTTCTTCATTCAATTCTCTCAATAACTCACGCATCCGCCGTGTAGCAATAAAGAGATATTTCTTCACAGCTCCCTCGGAACAATCGAGCATCGATGCGATCTCCTTAAGGCGATAATTCTGGTAATGCCGGAGTGTGAATACCATCCGTTGTTTTGGCGAAAGTTTTTGCAGAGCGTTTTCGACATATACAGCAATCTCTTTATTTAAAACAGTTTTATCCGCGGTAGAATCATCCGTAATATTATCTGTTTCTGTGTGAGTCTGTTCCTCTCCATCGCTTTCAGCATCGAGCGACCTGTGAAGATGCCGGCGTCGGCGCTGCCGGTATGTCATACATACATTGGTGACAATCCGGAATAACCAGGTGGCAAAACTACTTTGAAACTTGAACCGTGGAAGCCCCCGATATACACGAAGGAAGACTTCCTGATATATATCCTTCGCGTCCTCGGCGTTATTCACATAATGTGCAGCCAGCGAAATCACCTGCTTGTCGTAGCAATAGACAAGCTGCTGAAAGGCGGCAATATCGCCCTGCTGAGCATTGCGTATTATCTCGATTTCATCTGTTGCCATATCGCCTCTATGCGGAATTAGACCCGGTATTCAAAAAAAGGTTGCTGGTGACGGTGCGGGGTACCGTATTAAGAATTCACTTTCTCAAATAATAACTAATAAATAAGGGTGGTTTAAAATAATATACTACTCTATTGCATTAAAGACATCGATGCGGCGTATTGTCAATAGTGATAGGGTACACAAATCTGGAGGAATAACGGGATTTCATGTTGGGAAGTTGAAGGTTTAAGGTTATATCAACTTGCATTAAGTTCAATCAGAATTTCAATATCGTCTGTCCCTGGAAACATGTCGAGAGGAACTGCCCGAGAAGGATAATAGCCCGATTTTTTCCACCGGGAAAGCTCCTGAGGGATGCGATCGACATCGCAAAAAATATGTACTACCCTTTCCGGCCGGCATGCGGCAATCGTCTCTATAACTCCCTGCGATGTCCCGCCCCGGGGCGGATCGAGTACAACCGAAAACCGCTGCGGAGCTTTTTGTAAGAGCAACTCCATCGATTCCTGCGTAATATCACGGCGCAAAAACCGGACATGCTCTTCGTGCTGCCGGATGGCGTTCGATTTTGCCGCTTCAACCGAAGCACCAGATATTTCGACTCCGGTTGCCGATGCAACTTTCCCGGCGAAGGAAAGCGCGAAAAGTCCGTACCCACAATACAAATCATAAAGATGCATTTCGCTATGAGGCGAGATCAGAGTCTCGACGCGCCTGACCATCTCTTCGACCATCAATTGATTGATTTGGGAGAACGATAAGGGCGAATACAGGAAGCTTTTGCCAAGGATTTTTTGATATATTTCTTTCTTCCCATGCACACGCCGGAATGAATGCTCCTCTCCCTCGCCTAATGAAAGATAATACCGCGATCGCCTCTCATCGTGATAGAGAAAAATACCTGTAACCTCTTTCACTGCCGCCGTTAGGGCTTTCGACAATACATTAATTTTTTTCAGAACGGCGGGTTCGATCGTGTTGACATTCAGAATAACCGTCAGCTCGGTGTAACTTCCTTTGATGATGACATAATTAAGTGCATCTGCAAGACGCCGCTCTTTCGCCGTATCGAGAAATTTCTGCACATGTGCATACACCCGTGCGTGCGCCTCCGGTTCGATCATACATTGAACAACATCGATGGCGCCTGCCCGCCGAAGTTCCGATTGATCTCGGGACGCAGGCGGGCCTGCCCGCCGTCCTAAAGGACAGCTTCGCTGACCTGTCCGCCGGATCCCGACTCCGTCGGGAGAAGGCGGAAGTTCCGATTGATCTCGGGACGCAGGCGGGCCTGTTTGCGAAATGCCGATTAGGCCGAGCCGCGCTTTCCCGCGGGATGGAAATACCCTTCGTTTCGTGACAGTACGATAGAATCGCCCGAGTGATGAGGGAATAATGGGATCGATTGAGATGGGGAGTTTATTCCTTCTCCAGAATTCTTTCAGTACGTCGTTTTTTATACGGAGTTCATCGTCATAATTGAGCGTCACCGCATGACAGAGCGAACATCGTTTTCCATAAGGAGTCTGGCATTCACCAGCACGAAGCGCGCGCTGAGGGATGTGCGCTATTCCGATAGCTCGCGTGTAACATTCTTCAAAATGGATCATATCATGATGCGGAAGAGTAAAAAAAGGAAACTACACACGACCTTTCTTGACGTATTCAACGGAACAGACCGTGTGCACGCCGCCGCGGACTTTATAGTCGGCCGTTACCTGCATCTGTTTGGGCTTGCAGCATGCGACAAGATCTTCCAGGATTTTATTGACGACATGCTCCTGATAAATACCTACATTCCGGTACGAGAGAAGATAGTATTTGAACGAACGTAATTCGATGATTTTCTTATCGGGTATATAATCGACTTTGATCGTCGCGAAATCTGGAAGTCCTGACCAGAGGCAGACAGCCGTGAATTCGTCTGTTTCAATGTGAATCTTTTGATCCCGTGTGGGATATTCGTATGGAAATGTGTCGAGTACTGAAGCATCGATTGTCTCGACACTCTGTACATCGTATCGCCGGTCGAGGGGCTGAAACTGGGATTTCTGAGATTTCTTTTTCATATGTTAGAAGTATAAAATATATAGCAATCTATACTCTGTGTCCTCTGTGGAAGAATGCCATTTTGAAGTTTCTCCGTGTACTCTGTGTTTTTCTTTTTATCAACGATTTCTTTTTAGTAAAAGCTAATATAGCTAAATCGTCCACCAAATGCCATGAACCTCGAAGGAAGACAGATCATAATCTTAATAATAATTTGATATTCTTCGAGAGATTTGCTATATCACATAGGCACGATATTTTGCATTAACACTCGAGGTGAACTCATGAAGTGGTACGAGGACGATCGGTTCTGGGAAGTAATGGGCCCGAAAATGTTCACACCGGAACAATGGCAGAAGGCTGTTTCTAATGTAGACGACATTGAAAAACTTCTACATATCGAGAAAGGAATGGCAATCCTCGATCTCTGCTGCGGCCCGGGCCGTCACTCGCTTGAATTTTTGCGCCGGGGATATAAGGTCACAAGCGTCGATCGAACTGCCGGATATCTTGACGAGCTGCGATCACGGGCAGATTCAGAACATTTGCCGGCTGAAATCATCCGGGAAGATATGCGCGCTTTTATCCGTCCGTCGTCGTTTGATATTGCATTAAGTCTTTTTACTTCATTTGGATATTTTGATGAGGAGGAAAATTTCCAGGTTCTCCGGAACATATATGCTTCACTGAAAATTGGCGGACAAATTATTATTGAAATGATGGGAAAAGAAATCATTGCCCGTATTTATCAGAAGCACGACTGGGACGAAGAAAACGGCATTCTCTTCCTGGAAGAACGCATTGTGCATGACTCGTGGAACCGGATGACTAATCGATGGATTAAAATCGACGGTTCCAAACGATCGGAATATACCTTTTCTATCAGGTTGTATTCGGGAAGAGAACTGATTGAGATGGTACAATCTATGGGCTTTCACGATGTCAGAATATACGGAAGCCTCGGCGGTACACCCTACGATCAGAATGCAGAACGGCTTGTGCTTACAGCAGTCAAAAAAACATAAAATGAAATTTAAAAAGAACATTTATAACTATCGGTGGCGATTTAATAACGTTCACACAATGATTATACTCAAGGAGAATTTCTGTGCCATCGGGAATAGGTGAATCCTTACGCGGCCTCACAATCGGTGTCGAGGAGGAAGTACCCATCATCGACGGTAAGAAACGCCGCTATATCAATTTTGATAATGCCGCGAGTACGCCGACACTCAGGCCGATCGTAGAAAAGGTTGATGAATTCCTGAAATGGTACAGTAATGTTCACCGGGGAACAGGATTCAAGTCGAAACTCTCATCATGGGCATTTGAAAAATCGCGCGAAAAAATCGCCTCGTTTGTAAATGGCAATCAGAAAGAGCGAATCGTTCTCTTTGCAAAAAATACAACCGAGGCGATCAACCATCTTTCACGTCGACTTCTATTCCGGAAGGATGCGATCATTCTTACTACCGTCATGGAACACCACTCGAACGAACTTCCGTGGCGAAAAGCCGCACAGGTAATACATATCGGTGTTCTTCCAGACGGCCGTATTGATGAGAACGACTTCCAGCAGAAATTGCAAATGTACCGGGATCGCATCCAGCTAGTTGCCGTCACCGGCGCTTCAAATGTTACCGGCTATGTGAACCCCGTTCATTCGTATGCAAAATGGACTCATGCAGTCGGGGCAAAATTCTTCTGCGATGCAGCCCAACTTGCACCGCACCGCCCGATCGATATGAAATTGCCGGAAGATCCCGAATGCATCGATTATCTGGCGTTTTCCGCCCATAAAATGTATGCTCCGTACGGACTCGGCGTGCTCATCGCTGAACGAAAACCCTTTGAACAGGGTGATCCGGATATCGTTGGGGGCGGCACCGTCGATATTGTGAACCTTGAAAACGCATACTGGACCGATTTACCCGATAAGGAAGAAGCCGGCACGCCCGACATCGTCGGTGCTGTGGCTCTTGCGGCAGCTATCAATTTTCTCAATAATGTGGGATGGAAGGCTATAATCGATCATGAATCGGAATTAACCCGCTATGCACTGGAGAGATTCAGGGATATACCCCGTATCATCCTCTACGGTGATGCCGAGCCTGACCGTACACATGAAAGACTTGGCGTCATATCATTTAATATCGAAAACATTCCACATGCACTAACAGCGGCTATCTTAAATTACGAATGGGCAATCGGAACCCGGAACGGTTGTTTCTGCGCGCATCCGTATGTAAAAGCCATAATGCACGTAAATGAACGGCTCGCGAAACAGATGGAAGAAGAAATTCACCATCGCGACAGATCACATCTGCCGGGGACAGTCCGCGTTAGTTTTGGAATCTACAACACCACAGAAGAAATCGATATTCTCTGTGAAGCGCTCCGTGCAATTTCATCAGGGAAATATCAGACTGGTTACATCCTTAATAAAGAACGGGGTGAATATTACCGTGAAGATACAGATGAAAGGTTCGATTACTATTTTTCTATTTAAATTACAATGATTAAAAGAGATAAAAAATCCTTTCCAGAGTCATATAACACTTTTTAATTTTTCCTTTTTCCTTAAAAAAATGCCCTATAACTGTATCTTATTACTGCTGTCCAAGACAAGACATTCCAGCTTGAATTTATTTTGGAAAAGTACTATATAAGATAAAAGATGAAAATCCAGGATGTTCCTTTTTCCACCGTGGAGTGGGATAAAATTCCTCCGATCGAGTACAAGGGTGAAACCGGCACCTCGTGGTGCAAAACCGTCGAACAGGGGAATGTCCGTGTTCGCGTGGTCGAGTATGGAGCCGGATACAGGGCCAATCATTGGTGCGACCGCGGTCATGTGGTTTTTATTCTGAATGGAGAAATCGACATAGAGATCGAAAACCGAAAAACATATCACTTATTCTCAGGAATGAGTTTCCATGTTGCCGATGGTCTCGATATCCACCGGGCGTTTTCAGAGAAGGGTGCAAAGGTTTTTATTATTGATTAATCTACCCTTGATTTTGACACCGGATTTTCTCATTTTAGCTTGTCGATCATTCTACTGCAGTAACATTATGCAGGCATCAACCGTCATTTTAATGCAGATTTCTTAAATTCTCAGGATCCATCATGAAATATTCCGCCCTTATACTCGTTGTGCTGGCGTGCAGTACGACAAATGCCGGTGAAACGAAAGTGGCAAAATATGCTGGAGAATTTCTCTCGATCGGTGTCGGCGGCCGGGCTCTTGGAATGGGGAGCGCCGCTGTCGCAATCGCCGGCGACGTAACCGCAGGGTATTGGAACCCGGCAGGCCTCAGCAACATTAAGTATCCGGAAGTTATTTTCATGCATGACGAAGGTTTCGGAAGTCTTATCAGTTACGACTATGGTGCCGCTGCAATTCCTTACGGCCCTTCTTCGAGCTTCGGATTAAGTGTGATGCGGCTTGGCGTCGACGGTATTCCCGACACGAGGAATGCACTGATCGACGTTAACGGTAATAACAGATTCGATGGTGCTGATCGAATCGATTATTCCCGTGTGACATATTTTACAACTGCCGATTGGGTTTTTTATGCATCATATGCTAAAAAAGTCTCATCTGAATTTTCATACGGCGCGAACCTTAAATTCATCCGCCGTTCGCTCGCAGATGCTTCGGCAACCGGTATCGGATTTGATGTTGCCGTTCAGTACATCCCATTCGAGAATGTCCGCCTGGGAGCAAATGTTCAGGATGTGACAACGACACTGGTTGCATGGAGCACGGGTCTAAACGAATTGATCTCCCCGACAGTTAAGGTCGGAGGAGCATATCTCATGGAATTATTTGGCGGACAACTTACACCTGAAGTTGATTTTGACCTCCGCTTTGAAAATCGGCGGACAGCATCGACAGCATACGTCGGCCCGGTGAGTATCGATGTCCGTGGTGGCATGGAGTATGCCTATAAAAATGTCATTGCCGTACGGATCGGGTATACAGATATTAAACAGTTGACTCTGGGTGCAGGATTACGGTTACCTAAATTGGATATCGATTATTCATTTGCAAAATTCGACGGAACCGGTCAGCTTGGGAATACTCATCGAATTTCACTGAAGCTGACAATTGACAGTGAAAAATACGCTCGGCCGACAGAATGAAGTCTTCTATCAATTTATTTTCAATCCACTCGCGCTGCAATTCGTCGTTCCCGCAGGTAAAAGAGGAGCAAAAATCCAAGATCCCACGAAAAGTTGTAAGATACTTATTAGGCGTAATATCTTCCGACGATTGTAAAGCAAAATTCTTTTTACCTTTTTTCTCCTCATTTTGTTCAACCCGCTACCCTTCGACCGCTCGACGAGGTCTCGACATGTGGTTCGACAAGCTCACTACATGCTCGACCCAAGGCTCGCAGCAAGCAAGCTCAGGGCAAGTCATCGGGATTCACTCACTCAAAATGTACTTTTTCCTTTTTACTTTTTCCTTTTTACTTTTATTTGCCGGATGCGCCTCTCTGAAATACCCCTCTTCATATCCGATGACCCGTGAAATTGTTCGATCACTTCAAGGCGGGATTACGGTTCAAGTTCCTCAGGGATGGTTTAATTCCACCGATGCAAATGTTTCTCCCGGATTGTTACTATGGTTGGTAAAAAAAGATTATACAGCGGCGATAACATTAACGGAACTTCACATCGACGAAATCGGAAGCAAACAGATCATAATTGATGGTCTTGAAACGCTAGCCTCGATCAGCTTTTCATTGAAGAAAGAACGGGTTCAGGAAGGAATACAATTAATCGGGACGTATGAAATATTTACACTGGGTGGAAAAAAATATTGCGCGTATGAATATTCGACCGATCAGGGAACGACTATAGAAAGGGTGATTGTGTTTGGAGGTGTCGGAAAATGGTTCGAACTATCGGCTGTTCCATTCCAAAAAAGAGGTCGTTTTATCGATCATGAAAGCCTGTTCTCCGTCCAAAATTCTCTTCTCAATTCACTTCGTTTTTAAGCTGGTAAAGATAGGCTGTTTCTTTTCCCCATCTGGCTAATATTCGGCACATTTCCTTATCCTAATCCCATAAAATAAATGAAAAAGGCCGGTTCTCAATTTGGCATAGTTTTGGTATTTTCCATCAAAGTATAATTATAGAATTATCACTATCGGGAGAAGACATAATGGCTGTGAAGCAGAGTTTTAAGGAATGTAGCGGCTGTGGGAAAGTATGGCGTACAGCAGATACTTTCTTAAACGACAAATCACTGAAACTTAATGGGTATCAGTGGAATTTGCTGCAGGAAAAATCAGGATTACTAGTCTATACGCATGAACGTAGTTACTGTGGAAGCACGATAAGCGTGAAAGCTCAGAGTTTTTCACATCACTCGGAAAAAGAACTAACCGACGAACGAAAGAATTGACGAAACTTCCGTCAGGTGGGATATCCTTGTGGAGGGGAAACCACGTGACATCTTTATAGAAGCCCGGGTTTGTTTTAGGCAAATCGGGGCCTTTTTTTGTTATTAAAAATCCCCAGCAATTCAGTAAATTTTCTAAGAATGACTTGCGTTCAACCGGGATATGTAGAGATGAAGTTAGATTATTGAAAGGAAAGTAGTTAATTCTTATAGGGAACAACTACTTAATGAGAATCTTTCCATTGGATTTTTATAAGGACTATATGAATATACTTCTCATAAATAACAGGCGGCGGTGCGCATATTCCATTTTTTATGTACGGGAGGCACACGCCTCATGGAATATACACACCGCCGTATCATGCCTCCAATTTGATATATCCCCCTGATATCAATCGGAGAAAAGTGAGATAGACAGGTTTTATTCAGTCACCGGATAGACATGAATGAAGCTTTCTCCCATAGGAAAAAGCATCGGCTCGAAATTCACATTTGAATTCCTGGCTGCTGAAGTCAGTTCCACGTCGACATAATGATCGACTTGCTCCCCAGATGAACTGTAGACTTCAACAATAATTTCTTTTATGGCCTTTTTCATTTTAATCTGCCTCCCTTCGAAGCTCTTGGTAATACATTTACTCCATTGGGGACATATGCTATGCCAAATATAAAAATGGCCAAAATGAGGAAATTTTGAGGTTTCATCATAAAGGTGCGAATTCGGGAATAGAAGATTCTACAATATTCTTTGAAATAAATAAAAACCCTAATAAAACCAGCCTTTTTTGGCATGGAATATGGTGTAAGACTTTGGAAAGGTTCAGTTCAAGAAAAAATGAAGATTTTCTTCATAAATGCTATTTAACACTTGCGTTTTACAATTTTGGCATATATCTTTGTATGTACAAAAAGGGGGCAAAAGAGACCATATTTGTACAGAGTGTAAAAGTCTCATAATTACGCCAGAACTCAGTGTAATTCACAATACTTTCACTCTTCGAGGAGGAGTATCTATGGGTAAAGCAATGTCTAAATCACAGGTTGCAGATCACTTTGCAAAAAAGTTTGATCTTAAGAAAAAAGTTGTTGCAGCATTATTTGCAGAACTTGCAAATCTAGCGTATAAAGAAGCAAGAAACTCATTCACGATTCCCGGCATCGGTAAACTGGTATTAGTCGACCGGAAAGCACGCATAGGAAGAAATCCGGCAACCGGTGAACAGATTCAGATCCCAGCGAAGACTGTAGTGAAATTCCGGGTGGCAAAAGCTTGTAAAGACGCTGTATTGGCGCAGAAATAGAATACTGTAATTTTTAAAGATTTTTGGTGGGATATAAACAACAATAGTCCCGTTGTTTTAGCGGGACTATTTAATTTTTTGTCGGGGAGACTAGTGTTTCTGTCACTTTCTTTTTGAAAAGCCCCGTGCTTCTGAAAGAACATGTCAGAGTCCTCCACAAAACGAAAACGGGACGATATATCGAAAGTGACAGAAAGAAAACATAACAAAATCGCAACCCACGTGAGATGGCTTGCCCCCGCGCGCTTTTAAGAAGGCTAACTTTTGTCCAACGATCTCGGCCTTACCAAGCCGGAAAAAGTCGATCCATCATATTATAAGCCTCGATCGTAAACACACCATAATGCGCCGACACACGGCCCACCTTCTTCCTGCTGCAAGCCAGCGATTTTGTCGTCAGAGAATTTTTTAGAATAGAAAAAACCATATTTTTCTGCGTACAACACTAATAAAAGGTAAAAAACTGTATACTATTCCACTAGAAGAACTACGGACTGATGATTAAATTAATGGAGGGATGAAGAATATATACAGATATTACAATTTTAAGAATTACTCAGCAAAGAGAATTATATTTTCCGAATTACTCTTTTTGTCGGGGCGACAGGATTCCCGCTCCGCCGAGCTCCTATGTTGCTTTATCGGCGGAGCGAGGCGAGCGAACCTGCGACTTCTCGGTATCTAAGATATTTTTTATTTTCTGTCGACCTGC
>Ga0187886_1000238_pt1 | contig 74305 bp, 62 predicted proteins | sample June2016WEW_20_1_FD_133001 | JGI IMG/M metagenome (GOLD analysis project Ga0187886, IMG submission 133001) | Peatland microbial communities from SPRUCE experiment site at the Marcell Experimental Forest, Minnesota, USA - June2016WEW_20_150 | ecosystem: Environmental > Terrestrial > Soil >... | reverse complement strand
TGTCAGGTCCGCAACACGAGGTCTTTCTTGATCGCCGGATAAACCGCTTCCAAAGCCGCCCACCTCAGCCAGCTGCTCCCTTGCTTGGTGATGGGCCCGTGATACGTCCTCTCTCCCGATGAGTATGTTGAGGGTATCACCCCGGCATAGGAATGAAGATCCGCCGCCCTCGAAAATCGCTTGACGTCCGCGATCTCGACCGCCACCAAGACCGACAGCGTCTTGGCAAAACCCGGCACGGTGTCGATCCGGGACGCCTCCTCCATCTCCCCATAGAGGGCGTTCACTAATCCGTCCGACTTCTTGATATGCGCCTGGATCTCCTCGTATCCCTGGAGAAGATCCTTCAAAATTTCCTTCTCCCTGCTTTCCAGCGGCAGTCCGGCCAAAAACTCCAATCCCTTCGAGCTGAAGAGCCCGCTTTCCCTCTTTTCCACCTCCGACCGCACGTCCTGTTGAGCCAAAAGCACCCGGATCTTGTTCTTCACTTCGGTTTGCTTGCAGACCCAATAAGCCCTCATCCTTATCACCCGTTGCGCCCGCCGGTTCCCATCCCCCCGCTGATAAACCTCCGGAATGAGATTCGCCCTTAAGAGGTGGGCCAACGTCCGGGAGTCTCGCTTGTCGGTCTTGATCCGGGCCTGGGCGATCGCTTTGACCTGAAGCGCGTTCGCGATCTTGACCTCCCCGCCCAGCTCCCGAAACAGATCTGCCATCACATACGACGACCGGCCGGCCTCGAGAACAGCCGTGAACGGCCGCCAGCCCTCGAGGAACCGGTCCACATCCCTCCTGAGGTTGGGCACCCGCCCGTTCTTCCGCTCCTGGCCATCCTCGTCCAACACCGTCATCACAGAGACTTGTTTGTGATGGTCCACGCCGATAAAATACAACTGCGGACCTCCTTTTGAGATTTTGGTCCGACGAGTCATCTAGCACAGCATTACCCGTCAGGGAGGTGCGTTTCGCTATCATGTTACCTAATTCTGACTAATGGTGCGTAAAGGAAAACAAGGCATTCTCCCCTGGAAATCGGGTTTTCTCCATATATCCAGAAGGGTAGAGGAGGGGACTCCGGATCCAAAGGTCGGAGGTTCGAATCCTCTCAGGCGCGCCATATCTAATTCACTGAAAATCCTGAAGTTACAGACTTTTCCTGGTTCCCCGCCAGACTCGATTTTCCCGCCCCGCCACAAGTTCTTTTGCGTTGCCGTCCGCTATGCCGCCTTTGTGGACATGCGGGGGGACCTGCTGAAAGGTCAAGGATTTAAAAATAGTTTTCATCACATGAACACAACCTATCTATTGACAAACAGAAATCAACACTGTATATAGTATAGTATGGGGGAAAAAATTCGTTCGGTGTTCTTGCGTTCCGGTATAACTAAAAAATGCCCGTCTATGGTGGTCTGCCCGTATTGCCACAAGCTTTTCGGGGCCTACGGCGAATTGAGGAAGAAGCCCAGGTCCTCAAATGGGCCGAGATCTTCCGGCAGAGTACGGGACGGGCTAAGCGCGGAATAAGACCTCTACGCGGTACATGCCCATTTGGCTGTCATGATTGGCGTTGGCGTTTGGCAGGCAGGCCACGCGTCTTCGCTTCGCCGTGCCGGCACTGCCGGAGAAGAGTTTCGATTCTGAAGTGTGGCTGTCCTCGGAAAAGGACAGCAGGCCGGCCTCAAGGAGCTAAAAAGATCTCTCGTCCTGCCGGCTTGCAAGCCGCAGGCCGATTGACGTCTAACAAGATGAAATTAAATAAGTTATCTGCATTCCCGGAGTTCCTAAAATGGCCTGTCAGCCCCCGGCATGCTTCCTTGGTATGGTTCTTGCTTTATAATCGGGTGGGACGACTAACCGAATGGATATGAAGGAGGAAAAGCGATGAAGGCAAAGTGGCTGACAATCCTGTTTTTGGCCGCTCTCACGCTGGGGATCGTTTCCTGCTACCGTCCTTATGGATACAGTTTCTACCCTGGCGTGCCGCGCTTCACCCCGACCAATCCGGGGGCCGTCGAGCTCATGAGGCACGATCCGAGGGGGGACCACATCCGGCTGGGCGAAGTCTGGATCCGTCCCGACCCCGGGATGAGCCGTGGCTACGTCGAGGGAATTCTCCGGGAAAAGGCCGCCCTCATGGGGGCCGACGCCCTGGTGATCGTCGCCGACAGGTATTTCCGTGAAGGCGTCGTCTACAATTATTGGCGCGGGAGGATGGCTGTTTACGAGCGGCAGATCGTCGGCGTCGCCATCCGTTTCAGGAGATAGCAGGCTACCGCCGGAGCCGGACCAGGGTCGCGCCCCAGCCGCCGGCCGTCGGGTCGGCATCCTCGAAAGACGCAACGCTCGGGTCTTTCCTGAGAATGCCGTGAACGATCCCCTTGAGCGTTCCGGTCCCCTTGCCGTGGATGATTCGGAGCTCGATGATCCCACGCCGCAGACATTGCTCGATGTACTCGGGAACCAGGTCCCTGACGTCCTTCGGGCTGAAGGTATGGAGGTCGAGGACGCCGTCGATCGGGATCTCCACGGGCTTGTCGTCGGACATCAGTCTTGCAGCCTCCGCTACGTCATTTTAGCACGTTTTCGGGGCCGGCGGGCCGCTCGGGGAAGGCCCGAATGGACGATCTCAAGAGTTTGACAAGACCGGTCAAGTCATCTAAACTAGAGGGGATTTTTTGGCCCGTTAGCTCAATCGGTAGAGCAGCGGACTCTTAATCCGCGGGTTGTAGGTTCGAGTCCTACACGGGTCATTTTGCTTTTCCCTATCTTATTCGGAAAGGAGAACAAACACATGGCGGGCTATTTTGGACCGATTGAAGAACAAACGCTCAAGAATCAGTATTTTCGTCAGGTTTTATTCACCGGCAAGCACTGTCAGCTTGTGGTGATGTGCCTGCAGCCGGGTGAAGAGATCGGCAACGAGGTGCATCCCATGGTCGACCAGTTCTTCCGCATCGAGAAGGGGGAAGCCAAGTTCATCCTGAATGGTTCGGAAGAGCACCGGGTCAATGAGAATGAGGCCGCCATCGTGCCGGCCGGCACCTTCCATAACGTCATCAACACATCCCAAATCAAGCCATTGAAACTGTACACCGTTTATTCTCCCCCCAACCATCCGGCTGGCACCGTTCATAAAACCAAAGCCGAAGCCGAGGCCGCGGAAAAGGCCAAGCACCATTGAGGAATTGCCCCTTCGAACGCAGATCACACGCTGCCTGTTCACATCCTTGTTTGTGCACACCCAAGCGGACTATCCTTATCTTCGCCCTTAAGAAATCGTTTTCTTTCCTATTGACGAAACAAATTCTCTTGTGAAAGAGGCCGCTTTCTCTTGTCCGTCATTTCCCAGCGGGCCCTTCATTCCTTGGACTTCACACCGAAGGGTTTTTGGGTAAACATTCAAGCCCAGGCCTCTGGCGACCTCCTGCATCTTGCCGGCAGCTCCAGGCTCCAGCCATTTTTTGGCCTTCTCCATTTCTTCGGGCTTCGTCGGCACGGGTCCATAGGTATCGAACACCGCGATGGGTTTTTGCGCAATCCCCTTCTTGTGCAGCCGCTTCAGCGCCTTGAGAGCTTTCCGATTGACCCTGGCTATTCTTGTCGGGGCACCGATGAGAATGAAGTCAAAGCTCTGCAAGTCCGGAAGCTTCGTGCGAAGATCCTGAACGATGGGTTCGTGCCCGAGGGCCGTGATCTCTCGGGCGATGACTTCCGCGACCTCTTTCGTGTTGCCGAAGTAGCTTCTGAATAGGACGAGCGCTTTCATTTTAATTTGATCTCCGTTTCGACCGTGAAGAACTTATAACGTCGATAAAGGCTATTGACCTCGGCGCTGACGGACTTTCGTTCGTCTTTCCCGATGGATGCGTTTTCCGTATAGTTCCGGGTTGGAAAGCGAAGTCCGTTCTTTTCCAGGCCGTATTCCGAAAATGCCATGATCCGGGGTTCGGCCTCGTGGGCCTTGGCCCACTCTTCGACGCTCCGGAAATTCCCTATCGATCTTTGATCCCAGACGATCTTCAGGACGCTGCCGTCCTTTTCGCGGATCCAGATCCTCCCATAACAATGGGGCTTGATGAACTCGGGTTTCGGCGTCGCCTCGATCACGACCGTCCTTTCTTTGTTGAAACTGTCTTCTCCGATGAATCGAAAGTCATGATAGGCCTGCCAGGACCGGCTCAAGAGCCCGACCGGTCCGAAAAGGACGTTCTCGTATCGGAATACGATCGTCTGCAGGGGGGAGTCCCGGATGTCCTCTGTCTTTCCGTTGACCGCGATGAGGTTCCGTTTTTCTTTCGCCTCCTGGTTTTTTCGGATGTACTGGTAGTCATAAAGATAGACATCCGTCCTCAGGTCAAGATGCCATGTCCGCTCCGTGACCTCCTCCAGGCAAACAAAATCGAGGGCGGCGTTTTCCAGCCTTTGGCAATAGCCTTCCGCCTTCTTGAGGATCGCTGCCAGCCGCAAGCGCTCCGGCTGCCTTTCTGGAGATTGCCGGACGGGGGAAAACCCCAAGACGACGATCAGGGAGAATATCCCTCCGGCAAGGCTGGTCCTCAAGTTCCCCTTCCTGCCTGAACGCTGTTTCCCACTGCCGATAATTACTGCTCCGAGGCCCGGCCATTGTCAAGGACGGAATTTTCGGGCGGATGTACGGTCTTAAAAAGCTCGTTTTAGCGGTGGTCAATTGAAAGCGGGAGGGTCGACCTTCACGTCACGTGACCCATGCCCAAGGAGGCGATATGTCGAACCGATTTGACTTGAACAGGCGCGCTTTTCTTCGAGGCTGTGCGGTCGGTGTCGGCGCGCTGGCCGCCGCACCCGTCAACGCCCTTGAACGGATCCTTGAGGCGGGATGAGGCACGGCCGGGCTGAGTCCCGAACAAGTCGCTGCCGATGAGGATTTCTGGTTCGAGGTCCAGCAGGCCTTCGCCCTGGACCGCAACTACATCAACCTGAATAACGGTACCGCCCAGAACGGTCTCCGAATCGTCCAGGAGGCGGTCCAGAGGCACAACGATTTTACGAGCAACGCCGCGTGGCACTCGATGGCCATCCTGAATAAGGAAATTGAGAGCTGGCGGCGCCGGCTGGCGTCGCACCTCGGCTGCGACCCGGAGGAGTTCGTCATCTGCCGCGCCGGGTCGGAGGCGGGTGAGATCCCGATTATGGGCAGGGACCTGAAGCGCGGCGACGAGGTGGCCACCACGAACCAGGACTACCCGCGGCTGGTAAGCTCCTGGAAACAGCGGGAGAGGCGCGAGGGGATCGTCCTCAAGATCGTCCCGCTTCCCGCCCCGCCGGATCCCGCTCGATCAGTTCTACCGGCTGGTGGAAGAGCAGGTGACGCCGCGGACGAAGGTGATCCTGATCTGTCACATGACGCACTGGACGGGGCAGATGGCGCCGATCCGCCGGATCTCGGACATGGCCTACGCGAAAGGCATCGCAGTGATCGTCCACGGCGCCCACGGCTTCATGCACGTGCCCTTCAAGCTCGCGGACCTGGGGTGCGACTACTACACGGCGAGCCTCCACGAGTGGCTGATGGCGCCGCCCGGGAACGGCTTCGTCCGGATCCCGATAGACCGGATCTCTAAGGTCTGGCCTCTGACGCCGCCGTGGACGGATACCCCGAACGACATCCGCCGCTTCGAAGATATCGGGACTCGCACGCCGGTGAACCGGGTCGCCATCGCCGAGGCCATCACCTTCAACGAGGGGATCGGGATCGAGAGGAAATCGGCCCGCATCCGCTACCTCAAAGAACGCTGGGCCAACCGGCTTCGGACGCTCCCGAAGGTCCGGTTCTACTCGAGCCTCGATCCCGCCGAGTCCTGCGGGGTTGCCACTTTCGGGATCGAGGGGATGGACATGGCCAAGCTCACTGATCATCTCCCCGACAAGTGGGGGATCATCGTCTCGCCGATCAAGCATCCCGACGGCCTCGTCGACGGGATCCGGATCGTGGTCAACGTGTCGCTCTCGGCGAAGGAGATTGATACCTTCGCCGACGTCATGGAGAACATCGTCAAGAAGGGCGCGCTGGTGTAGCCCCGGATCCGCTCCGGACTTGTGCTCGTCCCCTTAAGAAGTCGCGCCGGCCACGCTCACGTCCGGCCCAGGCCGATCCTCAAACCGAGCGACCATTCGGCCGTCGCCGCCGGCTGGTAAGAGTTCCCGTCCGGGTCGGGCTCGGTGAATCCGTAGTAGAGGACGTTAAAGATGTTGCGGCCCGAGAGGAAGAGCTCCAGGGGCGTCCCATCGAATTCAAACTTATACCCAAGCCGGACATGAACGAGTGCGTACGGGTCGGTGCGTCCGTATCCGTTGGAGAGGATCCTGTTCGTCGAGTCGACGTACCAGGCGCTCACATATTCGAGAGCGGCCCCGGCCGTCAAGGCCCCGGTGACGTGGTACTCCGCGTCGATATAGAGCTGGTGTTGGGGGATGTTGGGAAGCCACGTCCCGGAGAGCGTTTCTCCCGTAAGGGTATCGACGGTCTCATACTTGAAGTGGGAATAGGTATAGGACAATCTCAGGGCCAGGGGCTCGACGGGATACCAGGCCAGGGACGTCTCGACGCCGTACCGGTTGGTCGAACCGACATTGCCGTAGAAGGTCTCGAGCGGCCGGTCTGCGATCCTGTACCGGCCGAAATCGTTGTTCGTCTCCAGGTAAAAGAGGGCGACATCGTAGCTCACCGACTTGCCGATCGAGCCGCGCGCCCCGACCTCCTCGCCGCTCGACGTGGCCGCGACGAGATGGGTGTTATATCCGCCCAAAGAAAACGGGTTGTTGACGAGCTCTTCGGTCCCGGGCGGCACGAACCCCGTGCCCCAGCTGGCGTAGAGGCCGAAGTCGGAAAGCGGGTTCCAGGTCACTCCGAGCCGGCCCGTCGCTTTGTGATATGCGACCTGGCCGGATAGATCATGGGGCAACCGGAGATGGTCCTCCAGCTTGTTCGTGACATGGTCGTAGCGAACGCTCCCCGAAACGCCCCAGGACGGGCCGATCTCGAGCCGGTCGAGGACGAAAACCCCCGCGCCGGTCTGGGACAGCGTCTGATTGGATTGGACTACGGACCCTTCGACGGCATGGCCGATGTTGTCATGCTTCAACTCATCGATCCCCTGCCAGGCGACGTCCACCCCGGCGCTCAGGTGGTTCTTTAGCCAGCCTTCTCCGGCCTTGTGGTTGATCTGGAGCGTGAAGCCGGGAAGGTCGAGGTCGCGGTGGATGACCGAGGAGGGCACGGCCTCCGTGTATTTCGTATGACGGTAGTAAGCGGTCACCGCCAGGTCCAGGTTCGCTCCGAGGCCGATCGATCCCATCAGGCCGCCCGTCCCGCGTTGGGTCTTCATGTACTCGTTGTAGGTGTAGGAATCGGGATTGGCCTTGCGGCGCAGGACCTTTGGGTCGGCGCTGAACCAGTCGAGGTTGAGGCCCTCGGGGTTCTGGTTGAAGAAATCCGTCCAGCCGAGGATGGCCGTGATCTTCACGGTCGGGCTGAGGGTGAAGGCGAACTTGCCGCGGGCGTTGTCCCCGTGGTAGGCCGACTGGTCGCGGTAGCCGTCGCCGGAGAGCATCGAGCCCGTGATGTTGTAGTTCATGATGCCGGTCGTGCCGCCCATCTCGCCCAGGCCTTTCTTGAGGCCGTAGGCGCCGCGCACGAGGGCGGCGTTCCCGGAAACGGGTTCGGGCCCGCCGTCGCGGGTCAGGATATTGATAATCCCGCCGGACGAGCCGCTGCCGTAAAAGGCCGCCGCGGGCCCGCGCAGGACCTCGACCCTCCGGACCGTGGCCCAATCGACGTCGAAGAAGTCGGAGACATAGCCGGAGGGGTCATTGAGGGGGATGCCGTCGACGAGCGTCTTGATGCCGCGGGTGCCGCGCTCGGTCAGGATGCCTTCGCCCCGGATCGAGAGGTGGACGCGCTCGCCGTCGGCCTGGTTGTCGACCTTGACGCCGGGGACGAGCTTCATGACCTCGTCGATGCCGATCGTCCGCGGCATCGTCTTGAGGATGGGCGTTTCGACGACCGTGGTCGCCGCGGGGTTCTTCTTGAGCGGGATCTCGATGCGCGGCGCCGTGACGGTGATCTCGACGTTCGTTTCCGTCCGGGCCGTTTCTTTTTCCTTGGCTTGCTGCCCGGATTTCTCTTCGGACGCTGCCTTCGCCGGGTCCGTGTCTTTCGGGGGGAAGGACAGGGCGAAAGACGGCCCGACCAGGAAAATGAATGCAAAAACGATGACCAATGATATCCAACGGGGCTTCGGGAAGAAATAATGCATAGAATTTCTCCTCTATTATATTAGACACGCGAAAAGCCGGGATTCTTCCATGGGGGCCGGCCGGCTCTCGCCCGGACTCGAGACCACTTGACATCGTTTTCGGCCGGGGATAAAGTGCCGTCGTGGCTCCGGACGTTTCTTCCGATCAAACCCTGACTCTGAGGGCTGTCCCCCTCGAAGGCGAGCGGAGGCTCGTGTTGGCCGCGCAGCGCGGCGATGAGGAGGCCTTCAGAGAACTCTATCAGGCCTATCGCGACCCGATCTGGATCCTGATCAACACTCTGATCGGCGACTCCCTCCAGGCGCAGGATGTCCTCCAGAACGTTTTCTTCAAAGCCTTCCGGGGTCTCGGGGGTTTCCGGTTCCGGTCCGGCCTGCTCACCTGGATCTACCGGATCGCCCACAACGAATGCCGGAATCACCTCCGGAAGCGGAGCGTCCCCGTCATCCCGCTGGAGGCCATCCTCGGGAGTGGGGATGAGATCGACAGGGCCCGCATTCCCGATCCATCGGAAGCGCGCAAGGCCGCGCTCCGGGACGCAGTGATGCAGCTGCCCTTCAAGATGCGGGAGGTGATCGTCCTCAAGTACGTGGAAGACCTGTCCTACAAAGAGATGAGCCGGATCCTCGGATGTCCGCCCGGAACGGTGGCCTCGAGGCTGAACCGGGCCCTGGCGGAACTCGAATCGCGGTTGCGGCCCTTCCGGGAGCTTTTATGAGAGACGGGGAGGCCTTGGAGTTCCGGAGATGAAAGGCCGGTGTCTGTTCCTGCGGAGAAGGTTCGTCCCTTATCTTGAGGGCGGGATTTCGCCGCGCGAAGCGGCGCGCCTCGAGGAACACCTGGCCGGCTGCCGGGAGTGCGGAGAATTTTTCACCAGGCTTCGCGCCGGACATCAGGCCGGGCGGCAGTTCGGCCGGGTCGGCCCGGAGATCGGTCAGCGCCCGCCGGATTTTAAAGAGCTCCGGGCGGATATCGGCGGGACGCTCGACCGGCGCGGCTTGCCGGTCCGCACCGGCAGGACCATCCTCCACCCGCTGACAACCCCGTTCGCGGTCCGGGCCCTCATCGCGCTGGTGCTGGCTCTGCCCGTTCTCCTCGTGCTGTCCAACCGGATCACTCTGTGGAGGGCCGGCGACAGAGCCGAGATGTTGTCGAACGCCCGGGAATTCCGCAACTTCACTCCGCTCCGCATCCAGGATTTCTCATCGAACACCAGGTCCCCCGTCGTCACGGAAGGCTTCGTGCGCGACGTGTATTTCGATCAAGAGGAAAAAACCCTGCACATCAAATTGGTGGACGTCCAGCAGAAAGCGGAGCCCTTTGTGATCTGCGAGATCCTGAGTCCCGGAGGGATGGCTATTCCCCGGGAAGGCAGCCGTGTCCGCGTCTACGGGATGGCCCGCTACGATTCCCAACCCGGCCGCGGCTGGCATGAAGTCAACCCGGTCATGAACATCGACGTCCTGAAGCACTGAATTCCCCCGCGGCCTCCGGATCGTTCATCGTTCGCGTCCCGGCGGTGATCCCCCTCCTTTTGATCCGATCGCCCGGACCTCTCGCGCCCGGAACCGGCCGGTTTCCCGGACCCGCGTCCGCAGGCCGTCGATCACCGGCGGAACGGGACCGTGGGGTTCTCCCTTGATGACGAAGATCATGAGGGCCGCCTCGCCCGGGGCATCGACGCTCGAGGTGACGCCGACCCCCTGGACGCCCGGGCGCTTCATCCAATCGGCGGCGCGAAGCGCGTGCACGGCCCTCGCGCGATCGGCTTCAGACTCCGGGATGGCATAAACGATCTGCGGCGGGACGGCGGTCTCCTCGACGGCCGCGCTCGCGGCGGCCGAGAGCGAACCCAGCTTTTCAGCCGGATCCAGGGCGACGATCCGGGTCCGGACGCCGTCGACCTGGGCAGGAATCTCCGAGGGCCGCTGGCCCTTGCTGACGAAGACGAGAAGGGCGGCCTCGCCAGGGCTGTCGTAGCTCGGGCCCACGCCCACGGCCAGGACCTCGGGACGCGCCAGAAGCTCCGCCGCGCGGCTGTCGCGAGCGGCGCCCGCCGCTTGCAGGGCCTCCGCGGTCACGGCCGAATTCCCCAGGATCAGGGTCCGGGCCGCCAAGGCCTGCGGCTGCGGCAAACTGCAGGCCGCGACGGGATGTGGGCCGACGGTCCCATCGCCCACGAACAGGGGCGTTTCACCCGTGGCCGAGTCGGCGAGCTGGGCGAGGACGTCCGCCACCGGGTTCGCCACCGTGTCCGAATCCGAGCCGCCGTACAGCAGTCCCACGGGGTCGGCCGTGTTCTGGGTGACGATGAGAGAGCCGGAATCCCCCTGGGCGCTGAAGCCCACGCCCGCAATGTCTACCTGGTTCACGTAATCGACGGTAAACGTCGTGCCCGAATTGCACGCTTTCTGGTATTCAACGCTGATCGAGGCGTTGATGGCCAGGATCGGGGCGCACGTCAGGCCGGTGGCGCTGCCGCTCTTGACGACGTTTCGTCCGACGGTGGGGGAGACCCCGGGCCCGGGATTCGGCGTCCCGTCCGTTGGCATATTCCCATTATTCACGCTGCCCAGCTGAAGGATGGTCCCCTCGGGATCCACGGCGCCCGAGATGATCTCGGCGATGGCGGCATCGACGTTCGGCAAGGGGCCCGTTTCCAGATTGAAGAACTGGGAGAGATTCGCGACCGGGGCCGTGCCGTTCACGGCACAGTTGTTTTGGTCGAGCCCGGGCTGGACGACCGGGTCTCCGATGGAGGCGGCGTCCCTGCGGGCCAGGACGTGGGTATTGCTCAGGAGATAGAGCTTGCCGCCGCGGGACACGAGCGACCCCAAGGTTCCGCCGCAACAAAACGTCTGGCTGCTGACCGTCGACGTGTCCTCTCCGTTTCCCCCCGACGTCCCGAGCGGGATCGGCGTATTGAAATGGGCCTGCTGGGCCGGCGCGATCAGAACGACGGCGGAATCGGAGGCGGACGGATCCGCCTGGGAGACCGCGGTGATGATCACGTCGGTCGTCTGGCCGTCGTTGTTCGCAGCCGTGGAGACCGGAACGGAATGCGGGGCGCTGTAGACACCCTGGGACGTGATGGTCCCCGTCGTCGCGGAGCCACCGGCGACCCCATTGACCTGCCAGGTGACGGCCGTGTTCGTCGTTCCCGAGACCGTGGCCGTAAAGGCGTGCGAGCCATAGGTCGGAACGGTGACCGGCGCGCCGCTTCCCGTGATCGCCAAGCTGACCGTGGAACCCGATTGGATCGTGACCGTCGCCGTGGCGGACTTGGTCGGGTCTGCGAAGGAAACGGCCGTCACAGAAATCGTGGCCGGATTCGGAACCGCCACGGGCGCGATATACACGCCTCCCTGGGAGATCAACCCCTGGCTGGCGCTGCCACCCGGCCTGCCGTTCACTTCCCAGAGGACCGTCTGGTCCGTCGCTCCCGTAATCGTGGCCGAGAATTGCCGAGATGCGCCTCTCGACAAGGTCACGGTTTTTGGCGTGATGGTGACTGTCGAAGTGGGCGGGGTTACTGCGCTGCTTTTGGAGCCGCCGCAGGACCCGGCCGAGAGGATCAGAGCAAGGCCGGACAAGATCATCAAGGTCCGGCGAAGAGAAATCCCGGTGGCAGACGGCGATTTTCGGGGGCGAAGCCGGCGGGCGAACATCCGGATCATGTTCCCTCCTAGTCATTAAATCATACCCCCACTCGGGGAAAAATGGAAATTCCCGGTTGATGCGAAGTTCGTCCCGATGCCCGGACCACAGGTTTCATGTCCTCGAGCTTCGTCCGGGCTGGCACCTTGTTTCACTCCTGCCGGCTGGCCTATAATCCGGAAGATTAATGATCGGAGGTCCCATGAAACGCAAAGCATCCCTGGCCTCAATAGCCGCCATGCTGGTTTTCCTGTTATCGCCGCTCGGCCTGTCGGCCCAAGGCCGGCAGGGCGACTATGAGCGGGCCAACGGCTTGAGGGATAAGTTCCAGAGCCTGGCCCTCAACATTCCGGGCCGGGTCACCTGGATCGAAAAAACGCACAGGTTCTGGTATCGAAAGACGGTCAAGGACGGTTTCGAGTTCGAGCTTGTTGATGCCGATACGCTGGCCAAAAGGCCGGCCTTCGACCACGAAAAGGTCGCGGCCGCCCTCAACGCCGCGACCGGGGAGAAATCCACGGCCGCGAAGCTCCCCTTCAGCATGATCCGCTTCACGGACGGCGAAAAGGCCATCGAGTTCGAGGCCGCCGGATTCAAATGGACGTGCGACCTTGCAACCTACGCCGTGACCAAGCTCGGCCCCGTCGAACGCCGCCGGTCGTGGCCCCTGGACGAGCCGCCGGAATCCAAGGAGCCCAAGGTCTCGCCCGACGGCAAGCGGGAGGCGTTCATCAGAAACTTTAATGTCTGGGTGCGCTCCACAGGTCAGGACAAGAAGGACGAGATCGCCCTGAGCCTGGACGGGAGCGAGGGGAACGCTTACGCCCTGAGTTCCATCCGCTGGGCGCCGGGTTCCAAGAAACTTGCCGCTTACCGCGTCCGCCCGGGCTACAAGCGGATCGTCCAATACATCGAATCCTCTCCGGAGGACCAGCTCCAGCCCAAGGCCTTCACGATCGTCTACGCCAAACCGGGGGACGCGCTGGACATCCAGCAGCCGGTCGTTCTTGACGTCGAGGCGAAAACAAAGGTCGACGTCGACAACGGCCTCTTTCCCAACCCCTTCGAGCTGTCGGAGATCGCCTGGTGGAAGGACGGCCGCGGGCTGACCTTTGAATACAACCAGCGCGGCCACCAGGTCTATCGCGTCATCGAGGTCGACGCCGCGACCGGAAAGGCCCGGCCGCTCATCAGCGAGGAGCCGGAAACCTTCTTCTGCTACTCGGGTAAGAAATACCGCTACGACGCCGGCGACGGAAAGGAAATCATCTGGATGTCCGAGCGGGACGGCTGGAACCACCTCTACCTCTACGACGGCGCGACCGGCGTGGTCAAGAACCAGATCACCAAGGGCCCCTGGGTCGTGCGCGACGTGGACAAGGTGGACGAGGAACGAAGGCAGATCTATTTCCGGGCCAGCGGGATGAAGGCCGGCGAGGACCCGTATTTTGTCTACCCCTACCGGGTCAATTTCGACGGGACAGGCCTCACGCCCCTGGCCGACGGCGGGGCCAACCACTCCATCGTCTACTCCGCCGACGCGAAATTCTTCGTCGACACCTCGTCGCGGGTCGACCTGCCGCCGGTCTGCGTTCTGTGTCAGGCCTCGGACGGGAAGGCCCTCATGGAGGTCGAGAAAGCCGATATCTCCGCCCTGGTCAAAGCCGGCTGGCGGGCCCCCGAGGTCTTCACGGCCAAGGGCCGCGACGGTCAAACGGACATCTGGGGGATCATCATCCGACCGATGAGCTTCGACAGATCCAAGAAGTACCCCGTCATCGAGAATATCTATGCCGGGCCGCAGGACTCTTTCGTCCCGAAATCGTTCATGGCCTATAACGGGATGATGTCGCTGGCCGAGCTGGGCTTCATCGTCGTCCAAGTCGACGGCATGGGGACCTCCAACCGGTCCAAGGCCTTCCACGACGTCTGCTGGAAGAACCTGGGCGATGCCGGCTTCCCGGACCGGATCCTCTGGCACAAGGCCGTGGCCGCCAAGTATCCCTCCTACGACATCAGCCGGGTCGGCGTCTACGGGACCTCGGCCGGCGGCCAGAACGCCATGGGCGCTGTCCTCTTCCACCCGGAGTTCTACAAGGTCTCCGTGGCTTCTTGCGGCTGCCACGACAACCGGATGGACAAGATCTGGTGGAACGAGCAGTGGATGGGCTGGCCCCTGGGCCCCGAATACGCCGCCTCGTCCAACGTGGACAACGTCTGGCGGCTCCGGGGCAAGCTCCTCCTCTTCGTGGGCGAGCTCGACACGAACGTCGACCCGTCGTCGACGATGCAAGTCGTGAATGCCCTGATCAAAGCCAATAAGAGCTTCGGGCTGCTCGTCCTTCCCGGCCAGAACCATACCGGCGGCGGCGACTACGGCGAGCGGGTGAGGCGCGATTTCTTCGTCCACAACCTCCTCGGGGTGGAGCCGCCGGACTGGAATAAGATCGAGGAGAAAAAGAGAGAGACGGGAACTCGCTAGGACCGTTGGCGCCGTCCACATCGCGACCTCCCGCTTATTAACAATTATCGGCCTCGATCTGCGACTAAAATGACAGTGTTTGTCCTGAGGAGGACCCGAATTTTTCTCAAGTGTCCGTTCGGCCGCAAAGGTTCGGCTTATCGTGATGTCTAATGTGTCAAGGAAGGCAGGAATGACCAAGGCCGCGCTTATCGACAGGGACCTTGGCTTGACAAGGGCTTCGAGCGGAGTATATCATCCAAAGTGGGAAAGGGGCATATTTTCCGTCTCGGCGCAAAGGAGGATCCATGAGCCGAATCATCCGATTGCTGGCTACCTACGCCCTGGCCGCTGCGGGCGTCGCGGGCCTCGTCTTTCTCTCAGCGTGCAACGCTACGTCATCATCCGCCGGCGGCACGGGCACCGTCCGCCTTCTGGTGACGGACGCGCCCTCGGACGACTGGCAGGAAGTGACCGTTCATGTCAAATCCATCAGTATCCGCAAGGCCGATGACCAGTCCTGGAGCTCTGTCTGGACCGCCGATTCCGCGGTCGCGGACTCCGGCAAGCTGAACCTCATCGACCTCGCCGGAGTATCCACGCTCCTGTCCAGTGCGACGATCTCCGCCGGCACCTATGACCGCCTGAAGATCTTCATCAACACCGATCCGACGACCATGAATCTTGTGGACGACTCCGGCAACACGATCGACCCGGCCAACATCACGGTCGCCGACCCGAGCGGGAACGGTGAGATCAAAGTGGACATCTCCCCAGCGATCACCGTGGCCGACGGGACCAACAATATCCTGCAGATCGATTTCGACCTGGCCCATCCGCTGTCCATCATCGTCCAGAACGGGAAGGTCGTCATCAACCTCCAGATCCGTCACAAGGCCGTGCCGCGCAGCCTCCGCGACATCCAGTTCGCCCGGACCATCGGCAAGGTGAAAGAAAAGAGCGACACCGGCTTCACCATCACGACGGACCAGGGCTCGGACGTCGTCTTCGGCGCGAACGCCAACACGATCTTCGTCGACGTGGACAATAGCAAGGCGGGCACTCTCACGGACATGCCCGTGGGCGATGGCCATTTCGCTCTTGTGGATTCCAACATGAACGCCGACGGGACGCTGTACGCGCGGCGGGTTTGGTATTCCGCCGACGAAACGAAGCTCCCCGTGTTCACTCCCGAAGGCCTCGTGCGCCGGGTGGGGGACAATTGGATCAAGGTTCTCAACAAGAACATCGAAAATGCCGGCGGCGACAGCCATTTCTGCCGTTGGGATTCGGACACGATTTACGTGGATGCGAATACGGTCTGGACCTTCCATACCGACATCTCGATGGGGACCGGCACCGCCGTCCTCAAGACCATCCGGCGGGGATTCCGTGTTTCCGTGGATTATGTCGACGCGAACGTCACTCCCAAGGTGGCCAAGTCGATCAATGTTCAGAGCGCCCATGACGAAGGCGCCATCCGGTCCGTCTCGGCCACGGGATTCACGTTCGGCGGCGGCGACTACTGCTACGGGTGGAGATTTCCCGTCCCCCCAGACGCCCAGGGCTACTCTCATGAGTGGCTCTACAGCACCGTCACCGACCATGTCTTCTCCTGGTGGTTCTTCGGCCTGCCGTCCGGAAGCTCCACGAGCATCCAGGATTTCATGGACACGGTCAGCCAGGCCACGGCCGCCCGCCTCAGGGTCTTCGCCAGGGCCGAGCTCTATTGGGACATGACCAATAACCAGTGGGTCGCTGAAAACGTCGTTCTCGCCCCCGAGAAGCTGCCCGACCCCGCCAAGATCACCACTGCCTACACTGCGGCCAGCGGGTCCATGGGGGTTTCGACGTTCGACTGGGACGATGAAACGCTCCCCACGGTCATGACCGTCTTCCTGGACAAGACCGGTGACCTCCAAACGGTCGTCGGATCCCTGCGCTGGAACTCCACCACCAGAATTCTCACGTTCACGGTCCCTGTTCCCTCCGACCAATGGGAAACCCTGCTCACGCCGAGCCGCCTCGGAGTGAGGGTCTGGGTCCGGCCGGTCAAAGGTAGCGACGGCACCTTCACCTGGCGCGCCTACACGGTGATGGCCTTCCAGATCATCAGCTGACAGTTCGTATCGAATCGTCAACAGCCGCGGGCCCCGGGCCCGCGGCTGTTCTTTTTCTCACCGCTCATTTCCGATCCCCCCGGTCCTCGGAATACCGTTCCTGTCGCATGGTCCCGTGCCAATCGGAAGGCATTGCCATCCGGCCGTGAGAATTGGTAAGATGACCGGAACGGAGACAAGAGATGATTAAGCCTGTCGATCGGACGTCCGAGTATCTGGAATTTGAGTGCGGGGCCTGCCGCACGGTCTTCCACCATGCCATCCGGATCTACAATGACGCCCCGACCCGGGACGGAAGCCAGGAATATGACGTCCGGAACTGGTCCGTCGCGGGCCTCGAGATCCAGTGCCCGCGTTGTTTTGCCGAGAAGACCTATAAGCTCGACATCCGGCCGGAGAAAAAAAGGGGCGTGATGTAAATAGCGGGCGGGGGCTTCGCTCCGCCGCGGCGGTCCTAATGGATCGGCGGAAGCAGGGGAGAGGCCGCTCTCAGGCGACCGAGGTCGGGATCCTCGAATCCTGTTGATAGATGTGCTTGATCAGGCTAAGGATGCTGTTCGAGATCCTGTGCTTGAACTCGACGCCCAGCTCGAAGAGGTCCTCATCTTTCTTGACGTTGAGCCACTTGACTTCCCCCTCGAGGGTGATGAGCTCGTCGGGCCCGGCGAGCTCGATCTGGATCTTGATGTGCGAGCCGACGTCGAACAGCTCCTTGGTGAAGATCCTCGCCCCTCCGAGAGAGATGTCGCCGGTGTGCGCGTTGATCCCGATTCCGTTTCTTGCCTGGAGGGAGGGCTTGATCGAGACGTTGTTCCGTTCGACGATCCGGTCTTCCTTGCGCTTGTTGGCCATCGCAGGCTCCTTACTCCATTAAGCTCCTGAACCCCCCCAGTTTCGGCCGGAGCCCGGGGAGGGTCAATCGCCTCCGGGGGTGATTCACGAGGTGATTGCCTGCTCCTTTGCGGGGGATTCCAAAGAACTCCCGCGCACCCGCGGGGGCTCAGAAAATCAGCCCGCTCCCCTGGCGGTTTCTCATGAAAAGGAGGGCCAGACGGATGAGCAGAAAGACGATTCCCCCCGAGAGGGCCAGGGCGTACAGGGTCAGGAAAACCACATTCATGATGGGGAGCTTCCGCCCCACCACCCAAGGGTAGATCAGGTCGAACATGGTCTTTCCGAAAAAGATGATCAGGAGGGTCAGCCCCAGGACAGACCGATAGAGATAGGGCTTGATGTTGGACATGTCGACCTTGTCGAGGTTGATGAGCGGGTAGAGGAACCAGGCCGTGATGACCCAAAGGAGGAGGGTGAAAACGAAGACGACGCGCCTGTCAACCTTGTCCGGTTTCAAGCCCGGCCTCCTCTTCCTTATGGGGGGCGCTGCTCCTCAGGCTTATACCATACCGGGTCTGACGCGTCAAACCCGGGACCGGCCGGCGCGGCCCGGAGGCGGCCGGGAACCTGAGGGGGCAGGGCCCGTTCGGAAGAAATTCCCTGGCGGAAGGTCTAAAATGATATGAGATAAGAGGAGGCGTGTCATGACAAGTAAGATCGCCGCGGCCCTGGGGATCTTGATCGCCGCCGCCGGGATATCCTCAGGCCGGTCCGCCGCGGGCGGCGGAAAAGACAGCCCAAAGTATCGTACAGCCGCGGTGACGAGGGGAGACATCATGGCCGTCGTCGCCACCACGGGGCTCCTGGCTCCCGTGACCCTGGTCGAAGTCGGGGCTGAAGTCTCGGGGCAGATCGTGAAAGTCAACGTCGACTTCAATTCCCCGGTCAAGAAGGGCGAGATCATCGCCGAGCTGGACCGGACTCCTTTCGAGGACGCGGTGAAACAGGCCGACGCAAGTCTCAGGGTGGCCGCGGCCGCGCTGGATAAGGCCAAGCTCGACCTGGACCTGGCTAAGAAGAAATATGACCGGACCCTCGACCTCTATGAAAAGAAGCTCGTCTCCCAGGATGAGAAGGAAACGGAAGAAGCGGCGTATCTCGAGGCCAAGAATGGGGCCCAGGTCGCGGAATCCGGGACCCGGGAGTCCGCGGCCGAGCTCGAGTCGAGCCGGATCGACCTCGCCAAGACGCAGATCCGCTCCCCCATCGGCGGCATCGTCCTGACCCGGAACATCACCGTCGGACAGACCGTAGCCGCGAGCTTCGAGGCGCCCGTCCTCTTCACGATCGCCGATGATCTCCGCAAGATGAGGCTGCAGCTCGACGTGGACGAGGCTGATGTCGGCCGGGTCACAGAAGGCCAGAAGGTCGAGTTCACGGTGGAAGCTTTTCCGACGGAGGTGTTCACGGGACGGGTCCTCCAGGTCCAGGAAGACGCCGAGGTGGATTCCGATGTCGTCCGGTATCCGACCGTCTGCGAGCTGGACAACGCGCAGAACAAGCTAAGGCCGGGCATGACGGCGACAGTCACCGTCTACACCGGGGAGGTCCACGGCGTTCTCCGGGTTCCGAACGCGGCCCAGCGCTTTGTCCCGCCCGTCGTGACGGCCCCGATGGCGGAATTCGTCAGGAAGGCCGCCAAGGACATGCCCCAAAACCAAAGCCCGTCGATTGTCTGGACGCTCGATCAGAAGGGGCGCCTGACCCCCGTCGTGCTCGAGCTCGGAATGGTCGGGCATGATTTTACGGAAGTCGCGGGCGGGGAGCTGAAGGAGGGGCAGACGATCGTCACCGGGGTCATCTCCGGCTCCTGACCGTGACCGAAGTCCAAGCGAAGAGGCATCCTTGGCTCCCCGGGAGCGGTCGACGGGATCCCAAGGGAGGCCGGCGCCGTCCGCGCGGCGTTGACAGACCCGCCGAAATATATCACAATCGCCGTGGACCGCGCGGCGCTTGAGGACCCCATGGCCCGAACGTCGCGGCCCGGCGTTTTGGATATGGACTTGACCTCATCGCATGATTTGGCCCTCTCCCTGGATTGGGAATACGACTGGGACTTCATCCGTGTCGTCGAAGAGGAAGTCCGCGCGTTGGGGCTGAAGACGGTGACCGTCTCCCCGGCCAACATCGCCGAATGCCTGGAAGAGCTCCGGTCAGGTCGGCTCGGGTTCCGCGTCCTCCTCGACCGCGCCGCGGCCTCCTCGCCGGACTTCCTAGCCTTCCAGACGGTCGCCCTCGAGCGGGGTCTGGACGTCATCGAACCGGCCGACAAGCTCCGCTGGGCCTCCGACAAGGCGACCATGCACCTCGAGTTCATCACCCACGGCATCCACACGCCGTACACCCTGATCCTCCCGTCCTATGAATCGGCGAAGGTCCCCCCGCTCCGTCCCGACGAGCTCCTCCCGCTCGGGCTGCCGTTCGTCATCAAGCCGGCCAACACGACGGGCGGGAGTCTGGGGGTCCTCGAGGCCTCTTCAAGCCTCGAGGAAGTCCTGACCGCGCGCCAGGCCTACCCGCTGGACAAATATCTCCTCCAGGAGAAGATCATCCCCGAAGACCGGGACGGCCGGCGGTTCTGGTTCCGCGGGTTCTACATCCTGGGCGAGGTCCACTCCACGTGGTGGGATGACCGGACCCACGTTTACGATGAGCTCGCCGAGGGCGAGGCCGAGCGCTATTCGCTCCGACCCCTCGATGAGATCGTCCGGACGATCGCCCGGATCTCCGGGCTGAGGTTCTTCTCGACGGAGATTGTCCGGGACGTCCGGGGGAGGTTTGTCGCCGTCGACTACGTCAACGAGATCTGCGACATGAGGCTCAGGTCACGACACCCGGACGGGGTGCCGGATGCGGTGGTCCGGAAGATCGCCTCCAGGATCGCCTCGTACGTCCGGGAAGGCCTTTGGGCCCGGCCGGGGGGGATCGCCGGCGGATGATCGGCGCTGCCGGTCATCGCGGGATCCATGGAGGGAGGGCACTCTCATGAAATTCAGAGGATTGCTGGTCATCGTCCTGCTGACAGCCGTCGTCGTTTATTTCATCTATTTCGCCAAAGTCGAAAACGGCAAGGGCGGGCTCCAGACGGAGATCGACCAGTACGCCAAGACGAAGATCAAGCTGACCCAGGTGAACCTCGACTCCCTGGCCCGGGAGGTCCTCTCCTTCGCGACGGGCGATCAGGGGCTTCCGGAGGACCTCAAGCAGCTCCAAAGGTGGCGGCCGTCTCTCGGGATGGGGCTCCTGGACGCCTGGGGAACAGCGATCAAGTACGAAAGGCTCTCGGACACCGGGTTCCGCCTCCGGTCGGCCGGGCCCGACGGCGTTTTCGACACGGCCGATGATATCGTGAAGGATTACTGAGCCCGGATCAGTCGGAGGAGGGGGGTCGCCGGGAGAACAGGCGGCGGACCTTCTCCCAGAATCCGGGCTTGTGGGCCGCTTCCTCGATCTCCACTTTCCCGACCGACTTGCGGAACGGGGCCTTGGGCGAATAGTAGAAGGAGTGCTTGAGAAGGGCGAGATCGTAGGCCTTTTTCTTCTCGGGGTCACGGAGTATCTGGTAGGCCTCCTGGATCCGCTCCATGATCTGGCGGCGCTCCTCTTCCGTGACCAGGCTGTAGGTGGCCAGCGAATCGGCGTGGTAGGTCGCCAGGGCGCGCTGGTAGCCTTCCCAGATCTCCTCTTTGGAGGCCGTCCTCTCCACGTTCAGGAGCTCGTAGCAGTTCCAGTCCTCGATCCTCTTGATCATCGGCCCTCCGGGAAGCGGATCTCGGGCGGCGTCCGGTGGGAGAATTCGACCGAATAGGCCAGCTCTTCGGCGGCCTCGCGGACGGCCTTGGCGGCGGCCGAATCCTCGTGGGCCGCGTAGAAAGGACGCAGGGATCTCAGGGATGAGTGGACCCTCTCGTCATAGGGGATGGCCCCGAGGTAATGGAGGTCGATGAGGAGATACCTCCGGGCCACGTCGGCCACGGACCGGCCCAGGAGGGCGTCCCGCTCGTCCCGGACCTTGTTCATGATCAGGCAGGGCCGGAAGTTCCGGAGGGCCCTGTAGAGGATTGTCCCGTAGGACCGGTCGGCCTCGACGAGCGACTTGAAAAAGCTGTAGAGGGACTGGGAGTTCTTCTCGATCTGGTCGAGCATCTTCTGGTGGAGGTCCGGGATCCGGTAGTGGTCCATGTAGAGCTTGAGGACCCGCATGATGCAGGATTTCAGGAACAGGTAGGAGTTCTCGATCGCCGTCGGCTCGGGCGTGGCCACGACGATGCCGGGATTGGCGCTCAGGAAGAAATCGAGGGTGTTGAAAGAGCTCCCCGTCCCGAGGTCGAGGATGATGTCCTGGGCCCCGAGCTGACGGATCTGGCGCAAAAGCCGGAGCTTCTTGTAGTGGTTCAGGTTGGCGATGAAGAGGATGTTCTCCGTCCCGCGGATGATCCGCAGCCCCCGGAAGGGCGTCTCGACGGCCGCTTCCTCCAGGGTCGGGATCTTGTTCGTCAGAAAATCGCCGAGGTTCGGGTGGCCGTTCTTCATCCCCAGGAGGGTGTGGAGGTTGGGTCCGCCGAGGTCGGCGTCGATGAGGAGGACGTCGCGCTCGAGGGAGGCCAGGTGGAGGCCGAGGCTGCTCGAAACGAAGCTCTTCCCCGTTCCGCCTTTTCCTCCGCCGACGGCCCAGATTCTTGTGTCCATGTCCTTAGCGCAGGGACTACCTTAGCACAACTCGTCCCCTCATTTCAAATTGACTTGGCGGGCGCTTTTCTTGAGAATTCGGGCCTCCGACGATGGACCCAAAAGACAGGACACCCGGGAAAACCGCCGCTCGCCGGGAGAAGGAATTCGGCAGCGAGCGTCCCTCGGCGGTCGTCCGAGGCGCCGTGGATTAGTTCGCTGAAATGGCGTCGGGACCCGCCGCAACCTCCGGCCGCGTGACCTTTTTCCTGTTCCAGGCGTTCCGGATCAGGATCAGAGCCACGAGCAGGATCGCGGCGATCATGATCCGGGCCCCCCAGAGATAGGGGTGGTTCGCCTTGGGCTTGCCCTTCATCAGGAACTCCTGGACGGCGTCCGTGAAGAACCAGTACCCGAGGAGGACCAGCAGGTAAAGCGGCGTGACGTACTTGAGGATGAACTTGAAGAATCGCGGGACTTTCAGGTCGGCGCCCTTGTGCATCTCCTCCCAGCCCTTCTTGATCTTGAAGACCCAGGAGAAGAGGACGATCTCCATGGCCGCGAAGACGACCAGGCCGAAGGTCCCTGCCCAGAAGTCCAGCTCGTCCAGGAACCCGAACTTGAAGAAGGCGATGACCGACGCCGTCAAGACGACGAGCACGGAGAAGACGGCGATCACGGCCTTCTCCCTTTTCCACTTGAATTCATCCTCGAGGAAGGCGATGGCCGGCTGGGCCAGGGCCACCGAGGAGGTGATCCCGGCGATGAACAGCAGGAAGAACCACATACCGCCGAAGAGCTGGCCGAGCGGCAGCTTCTGGAAGATGACCGGCAGGGCCTGGAACCCGAGGTTGAAGGCCCCCTCCTGGGCGATGACCTGGGTCTCGGCCAGGCCGAAAAAGGCCACGGCCACCGGGATGGCGATCGTGCCGCCGAGGATGACCTCCGCCCATTCGTTGGCCGACGACGTCGTCAGGCCGTTCAGGGTGAGGTCGTCCTTCTCGCGCAGGTACGAGGCGTAGGTGTTGATGATGCCCTGGCCGAGGCTCAAGGTGAAGAAGATCTGGCCGGCCGCGGCCAGCCAGACGGTGGCCGACCCCAGGCGGCTGAAGTCGGGATTCCAGATGTAGCCCATCCCGGCGGCGACGTTCCAGTCCGGATGAGAGGGGTCGGGGGTCCCCAGGGTCAGGATCCGGACGACCAGGACGATGCCGAAGACGAAGAGGACCGGCATCCCGATCTTGGCCAGGACCTCAATGCCCTTGGAAATGCCCTTGTAAAGGAAGTAGAAGTTGAGGGCGATGGTGATGCCCCAGAAGATCAGGACCGGGGCCAGGGAGTGGAAGAACTCGTTGGACTCGACGCCCTGGAAGCCGCGCAGGAACCTGCCCATCATCTCCCGGTTCGTGTTGCCGAAGTACTTTCCCGTCAGCGAGAACCAAGAGAAACCGAGGCACCAGGATTCGATGAAGTTGTAGTAGATGACGATGATGAAAGGAAGGACGATGCCCAGGGCGCCGAGGTACTTGGAGGCCGGCTTCCGCCACATGATCTGGAACATCCCGGGGGTCGTCCCGTGGCCCTTGAGCCCGCCCATGCGGCCGATCGTCCACTCGACCCACATCATGGGGATCCCCAAAAGGAGGAAGGCGACGAAGTAGGGGATCATGAAGGCGCCCCCTCCGTTCGCGGCCGCTTTGACGGGGAAGCGGAGGAAGTTGCCGAGGCCGATGGCATTCCCGGCCACGGCCATGATGAGGCCGATGCGCGATCCCCATTGCTCGCGCTTGCCCACGTCCACCAAAACGGCGCCTTGGCGCTTCTTGCCGAACAGGACGCGGGAGAAACAGTAAAAGGTCAGGATGAGGATGAATCCCCAGCCGCAGACGAGGAAGATCCAACCGTTGGCGGTCAAGCCCTGACTCATGATACCTCCTCGGAGACGTGAAGTGAGCGGGTCTCGAACAGAGAGAGGATTTTATAGCATGAGCGGTCCGCCCTGTCAAAACGGATGCCCCCGGGGACCTTGCCTTCGCCGCCGATTTGCAATTTGCCCCGGTTTCTGGTATGCTTAAGCGCTCTTTCCTTTGAATCTCCGGCGAGGAGTCGAACGACATTGGATAGCTTCGGAAATATCGACAGCAAATACAGGTTCATCATCCTGGCCTCCAAGCGCGCCAAGCAGCTTCTCAAGGGCGCCAAGCCCAAGATCAAGACCAAGTCGAGGAACCTGATCCGCATCGCCCAGACGGAAGTCCGGTCGGGCCTCATCGATTACGAGCTCATCCCGACCGGCAAGGACGAGATTCCGGACCAGGATGAGCACGCGTTCGTCGGCGCCGACATCGGCCCTGACGACATCGGCGAGCCCGAAGCCGCCGCCGGCAAGGAGATCGCTGAAGGGGAGGCCGTGAAGGATGCCGGGGAAGTCGTCGAGGACGAGGATGCAGAGACCGAAGACGAGCCCGACGCGGAACTCGAGAACGGCCTGAAAGAAGACAAGGACGAATAGGACCGGGCCGCCCGGTCAATCGCCTTTGGCTCTCTCCCTTTCCTTTTCCCGCTCGATCATCTCGATGTAGTCCGTCTGGATGAAGTCCGCCCGTCCGAAACCCAGGGCTCGGGCGAAGCGGATGATCTCGTGGCGTTCACCCTCGAGCTCGAGGAAGGCGCCGACGGGCGTTTCGTCGAGGCAGATGACCAGGCGCCCTTTGCGGAAAAGGGTCCTGTGCTTCCGGTAGGAGAAGGTCGGCTGGAGACCGAGAGCCTTGAGGATTTTCCGGACCTGACCCGAGTCGCTGACGCCCGTCTCGAATTCCTCCCGGACCTTGAACGAGCGCGATTTCTGCGGGCTCCCTTTGAAGGTCAGAGTGGCCCGCTTTCCCGATGTCCTGAGCCGGAGGGCCCGGCGGCCGGACTTGAGCGTCCCGGCCGGGAAATCATAAAGGACGTTCTCTTCGAGGAGCCGGTCCCTCGTGACGGCAGCCCCCAGGGCCAGGAGCTTGTCCCGGACAGACTCGGGGTCCTGGATCCGGATCTTGACTTCGATCTCAACCATCGCTGCGGCTCCTCAGGGAAAGATCCCGTCTCCGGATTTTCCGGCCGGAATCAATGTTTCCTGTTCAGGACGAACCGGGTGAGCCGGGCCAGGGCCTGTTGAGGGCCGGAATCGGGGAAGCGACCGAGGATCCCCATGGCCCTCTCCGAAAGCCCGCGGGCTTTGGCGCTCGTATAGGCCAGGGCCCCGCTCGCCGCGAGGATTTCCAGGAGCAAGCTCTTCTCGTCCCCGGAAATGTCCTTGCGGCGGACAAGCCCGGCGATCCGGTCGCGATAGGGGCGGCCGTCGCTCCGCAAGGCGTGGATCAGCGGCAGGGTCACCCGGCCCTCGGCCAGGTCCGACAGGACCGGCTTGCCCAGGGCCTTCTCGTCCCCGGTAAAATCGAGGAGGTCGTCGACGACCTGGAAGCACAGGCCGAGGTTCCGGCCGAATTCCGCGACGGCGCCCTCCTCGTCGGGAGACGCCTGGCCGAGGACGGCTCCGATCCGGCAGCAGGCCGAGAACAGGACGGCCGTCTTCTTCTCGATGATGCCCAGGTATCGATCCTCGGTGATGCCTAGGTCGCCTCCGACGGCGTATTCGTCGAGCTCGCCTTCGATCATCAGCGTCGAAACGTCGGCCAGAAGCTGAATGATGCGGTCATGCTTCGACTGCAGGGACAGCCCGATCGATTTGATGTAGAGGTAATCGCCGAGGAGGACCGTGATGTTGGGCCCCCACTTCGCGTGGACGGATTCGGTCCCGCGGCGGAGGTCGGCCTTGTCGATGATGTCGTCGTGGATGAGGCTGGCCGTGTGGATGAGTTCGACGAGGGAAGCCAGGAAAACGGCCTCGTCGGCCCCCGGCTTGAACAGGCGGGAGGTGAGGAGGACGAGGGCGGGGCGCAGCCTCTTTCCCCGCTTCCTGAGGACGTAGCGGCTGACCTCGGCGGTCAACGGGTTTTCGGAGCGCGACCAGCCCTCGAGCTGTCCCTCGACCTTGTCCAGGTCGGGCTTAATGTCCTTGAAAACGGCGGCCATTTCGTATCCTATCGATTCGGACATCCACCGGCCGGGGAGGGGATAGGGCGACGTCATCGGTAGTTCATGAACTGCATGTGGATGCCCAGGTCCTGACCCTTGAGGAAGGTGATGACCTCTTGGAGAACGTCGATTTTCGGAGAGGAGACGCGGACCTCGTCTCCCTGGATGGCGACCTGGGCCTTGAGCTTGGCCCCCTTGACGAGCTTGACGATCTCGCGGGCCTTTTCGATCGGGATGCCGACCTGAAAGCTGACGACCTGCTTGACGGTCCTGTTCGCCCCGTCCTCGATCTTCCCGTAGGTGAGGGCCCGGAGGGGGACTTTCCTCTTGACGAGCTTCTCCTCGAGCGCCGTCCGCAGGGCTTTGACCTTGAAGTCGTCATCGGCGACGAGGGTCAGCTTGTCTTTCTCGAGGGTGATGTCCGCGCGGCTGTTCTTGAAGTCGAAGCGGTTCCGGATTTCCTTCAGGGTGATCTGGACGGCGTTGGTCACTTCCTGGAAGTCGATCCGGGAGACGATGTCGAACGAATGATCCTGGGCCATGGCGGCCCTATCTTAGCATTGACGGCCGCCTTTTTCAAACGGGAAGAGGCCGGCGAAATTGCGGGTCGTGGCCTCGGCCAGTTCCGGAGGAGGGATGCCCCGCAGCCCGGCCAGGAGCCTGGCCGTCTCGGCGACGAACGCCGGCTCGTTCCTCTTGACTTTTCCCCTGAAGGGGACGGGCGTGAGGTAGGGGGAATCGGTCTCGACCAGGAGCCGGTCGAGGGGGACTTTCTTCGCCACTTCCCGGAGATCGCCGGCCTTGGGAAAGGTCAGGATGCCCGAAAAAGAGATGAGGAAGCCCCGGTCGATCATCGCCCGGGCCGTGTCCCAATCCTCGGTGAAGCAGTGGAGGATCCCGCCGGCCGTGAAGCGCCCGGCGTCGACAGCGGCGATAATGTCCGGTCCCGAGAGACGGCTGTGGAGGATCGCCGGGAGGCCGAGCTCGCGGCCGATCTCGAGCTGCATCCGGAGGACCTCCCGCTGGCGCTCGGGGGGAGAGAAGTTGTAGTGGTAATCGAGCCCGATCTCGCCGACGGCCCGGATCGCTCCTTTCGCCGCTTGGTCGCGGAGCTCCCGGAGGTGATCGTCGGTCATGTCCTTGGCCTGATGGGCGTGGACCCCGGCCGCGGCCAGGACCGACGGGAAAAGCTTCCCCAAATTGAGGATCGCGGGCAGGCTGCGGGGCTGGACCAGGTCCGCCGGACAAAGGATGGCGACGAGGCCCGCGGCGAAGGCCCGCCGGACGACATCCTCCCGGTCCGGGTCGAACTCCGGCATGTCGAGGTGGGCGTGGGAATCCACGAGCCGGGGAGGATGGGCGGCCGTTTGCATCCCCGCCTCTACCTCCTTGAGATATGGGCAGAAAAACCCATCACTCCTAAGAATCCGCTCCCGGCCGCCCCCCGGTTCTGGGGGCCTGATCCGTAAGGATCGATGATTGTCGGCCGCTCAGGTCACTGGGCGAGCTTGGTCTTCAGGGTCCGGAGCGGGAGGGCCCCGAAGCTCGTCAGCTTCTGGAGGAAGTCTTTTTGGGCGAAGGCGGCTCCCTTGAGCTTGGCGTAGTCTCTCCCGAGCTCCACGATCTCCTGATAGCCGATATAGGCCAGGGCCGCTTCCCCGGGGTTGAGGACAATATGGTTCCAGCGCGCCTCGGCTTCCGCCTGAGTCATGAATCCGCCGCGCATCATGTAATCCACGACCTGTTCTTTGGTGTACGCGGCCTCATGGACGTTCATGTCCATCTGGAAGTCGATGACGTTCTTGAGCATGAGCTTGAGCTGGTTGAGCCTCATCCGGAGGTCGAAGTTGCCGAATCCGGACTGGATGAGCATGTCCTCGATATAGACCGGCCAACCCTTGAGGAGGGCTTGGTTGGCGGCCATCCTCTTGATGACCGAGGGGTCTTGCCGCGTGAAATAGGCGGGCACAAAGCTGCCCGGGTAGACCCTCTGGACGGTCATGAAGTCGATGTAGTAGTTGCTGTGCTCCTCGAGGAAGGACGAGACCTGATCGGCCGGCCAGTCCGACGGGATGGGTTGGACATAGAGCGTGCTGGGTCCCGAAGCCTCGAAGGCGCCGGGCCCGGCCAGCTGGAACCCTCCCCCCCCGGCCATGTAGGCCGGCATGGGCTCGATCTGGAGGTTCTCCTCGGGGAGGTCCAGGAGCTTGGCCTGCTGGATGAAACTCTTGATATTGGTCGCGGATTGGCTGATCCGGCCGACATACTCGTCCCGGCCCACGTGGTCCGTTTTGATCTTGTCGAAAACGCCCTGGATGACCGCCTTCCGCGTCGCTTCCTCACCCTTGGTCCGTCCGAGCTGTTCGATCTCCACGTCCGGATACATGATCTTGTAGAACGGGATGCAGACGAGGAACATGTCCCGGCGGATGTTGTTGTAGTCAGCCTTGGAACGGGCCACGATGTCCGCCGTGATCGATAGGTTGCCCTGGGTCAGGTAGCGGAGGATCTTGACATGGGCCTCGCCGCCCCTGAAGTTGCCGTTCGACCGGGGCAGGAGCTCGTTCTGGAGGAATCTCTGGTAGTCCTCGAGCGCGGCCACGATCTTGGGCGTCTCCGCCAGAAGGCCGTTGCCCGAGCCGCCCAGCTTGGGGACATCGGTCCTGTAGAAGTCTATGATCCCCGGGACCTGCTTGATGGCCGCCTGGGTGTATTCCTGGGGCGGGTTCTTCAGGTTGTCCTTGGCCTTCTTGATCAGCCCGGGAAGCAGCCTGGCCCGGGCTGCGGCGGCCGGAGCGCCGGGGTTCCTGACGATCAGGGACCGAACGCTATTGACGAAGAGGTCGTTGTAATAGACGGGGTTGTCGATCAGGAAAAGGGAATTCTCGAGCCTCAGAACCTGGAGGTCCAGGAAATCGCGCATGATCTCCTGCTCGATCTGCTTCTCCGGGGAGAGCTTGAACTTGTCGATCTTGGCCACGAGCTCCTGGTTGAAAACGTCCACGCTTTCCAGGAATTTCTCAATGGTCGCCTGGCTCAGGTCCTCGAGCTTGTCGTTGTACTTGGTGTAGCCTTGGAGGGTCCCGGCGGTCGGGAAGAGCTTGAAATAGGCATCCCAGAACGTCTCCTGGAACTTGTTGAACTTGGCGTCTTCGGCGGTCTGGGCCAGAACGTTTCCGGCGGCGAACGCGAGGAACGCCACCATTGTCAGTGTCAAAACTGTCTTTTTCATTCGCACCTCCTGCCGGCAATGGCAATCATTGCCGCACATCCTAGCATAATTCTTCCTTCCCTGACAATCCCCTTCATGACCCTCGATATATATGAAAGGAGTTGAACGCTACCACCGGATCAAGGCCGAAGCCCAGGTGTATCCCGAGCCGAACGACGTCAAGACAACGAGGTGCCCTTTCCGGATCCGGCCCTCCCGGACCGCCTCGTCGAGGGCGATGGGGATGGAGGCCGCGGTCGTGTTGCCGTACCGGTCGATGTTGCGGATGACCTTGTCCTCGGGGATCTTGAGTCCCTTGGCGACCATCAGAGAGATCCGATCGTTGGCCTGGTGGGGGATGAGGGCGTCGATGTCCCCGACCGAGAGGCCGTTCCGCTCGAGGCCGGTCCGGACGGCCTCGGGCATCCGCTCACAGGCGTTGACGAACACGTGCCGTCCGTCCATCGTTGGATAGAACTTCCCCTGGTCGAAAAACTCCCTCTGGAAGGTCGGGTTGTCGCCGGGGCACGGCTTTTCCATCCACAGCTTGGAGGCGAAGCGGCCGTCCGAGTACAGGTGGGTCGACAGGATCCCCCGCCCGTCCCCGGAGTCGTTGGGCTCGAGGATGACCGCCCCCGCGCCGTCGCCGAAGAGCACGGCCATGTCCCGGCCCTCGTCCGAGAAATCGAGGTTGGCCGATTGGACCTCGGCGGCGACCAGAAGGATTCTTTTATAAGTTCCGGCCAGGATGAACTGGTCGGCGGCGGCCAGCGCATAGATGAAGCCGCTGCACTGGTCCCTCACGTCCAGGGCGCCGATCGTTCCGAGGCCGAGCTTGGCCTGGACAAGGACGCCGATGCCCGGGAAGTAGTGATCGGGCGACAGCGTGGCGGCGACAATGAAATCGATGTTCGACGGGTCGAGGCCGGCGTCTTCGATCGCCCGGCGCGCGGCCTCCACGGCCAGGTCCGAGGTGTTGACCCCCGGCTCGACATGATGGCGCGTCAGAATCCCGGTTCTCTGACGGATCCACTCGTCGGACGTGTCCATCTTTTTTTCGAGGTCCTGGTTGGTGACGACCCGGGGAGGGACGTAATGGCCGGTTCCCGTGACGACGGTTTTCCTGTCCATGGGCAATAACAATTATAAATGATGGGGCCGGAAAAATAAAGGAAAACCCCGGCCCGCCGGTCAGAGCAGGCCCTGCCGGACATACCAGTCGAGAGTCTCCCTCAGGCCTTCCTCGAGGGAAATCCGTGACTCGAAGCCCAGGGCCTCCCGGGCCTTGCGGACGTCGGCCACCCAGCCGTCCGGTTTCATGTCCTCATATTTCCCGAGGTTGAGGGCGGTCGCCCGCCCCCGCAGGCGTCCGACCCCGCCGGCGGCGGCGCAGACCAGGAAGGCGGCCCAGCCCGGGATCCGGACCCGGACGACCTTCCGTCCCAGGATGCGGGCCGCCGTTTCCCCCACTTCATCCCAGGTCGAAGGCTCGCTGCCGGCGATGTTGACGATCTCGCCGCTCGGCACTCGGGTCCCGGCGGCGAGAAGGATCGCCCGGACGGCATCGCGCACGTGGAGGAGACTGAGGGACTTCTTCCCGCTTCCGTAGAGGGGGAGGAACCCGCTCCGGACATAGCGGAAGAACTCCAGGAAATCCTCGTCGCGCGGCCCATACACTGCGCCGGACCGGAGGATCACCAACGGAAAACGATCCCTGAACGCGAGCGCCTCCCGCTCGCCGCGGAGCTTGCTGATGCCGTAAGGGGATACGGGCCGGGGTGGGTCGTCTTCGCGGCTCGGCTTTCCCGGAGAGGACGGGCCTCCGGCCGCCAGGCTGCTGAAGATGACGACCCTCGGCGCCTCCGTCCGTCCGGCCAAGGCGCGAAAAAGGCTTGCCGTTCCGGCCTGGTTTACGGTATAATATTCGCTTGACTTGTGGGTTTTGGTCAAGCCGGCCAGGTGAAAGACGATGGACAGGCCGGACGGCAGCTCAGGGACTCTCGAAAGGTCGCCCTCGAGGAAGCGGACGCGTTCCCTCCCTTCGAGCCAACGGGCCTTCGCCGGGTTGCGGACTAGGGCATGAACTTCCGTGTCCGGGTCTTCGAGGAGCCGGTCGATGAGATGGCTTCCCACGAAGCCCGTCCCTCCGGTGACGAGGACCTTCATGGCCGGGATTGTATGAGAATTGCCGCGGGCGGTCAATGACGGCGGCGCGGACGGGAGGAAATCCTCGATGGGTTTCCCGATGAATGATGGAAAAGGAGATGGAGGAAACGATGGATCTTTTTGATAAATGTCAGGAGTTCACCCGGGCCGACGAATACCAGGCGGCCGGCTTATACCCCTATTTCACGCCCATCCAGGAGGCGAAGGGGAACCGGATCAAGGTCAACGGCCGTCCCATGATCATGGTCGGCTCCAACAACTACCTGGGGCTGGCCGACCATCCCAAGGTCAAGGAAGCGGCCAAGAAGGCCATCGACCGCTACGGCGTCGGGACCTGCGGCTCCCGGTTCCTGACGGGGACCATCGACCTCCACGTGGAGCTCGAGAACCGGCTGGCCAAGTTCATGAAAAAGGAAGCCGCGGTGACCTTCAGCACGGGCATGCAGACCAACTTCGGGATCATCTCGAGCATCGCCGGCAAGGGCGACGCCATCATCGGCGATCGGATGAACCACGCCAGCATCATCGACGCCTGCCGGCTGTCGTTCGCCGACGTCTACAAGTTCAAGCATAACGACATGCAGGACCTCGAGCGGCTCCTGGCCTCCCTGGGGCCCGACCTCGGCAAGCTCATCGTCGTCGACGGCGTTTTCAGCATGGAGGGCGACATCGCCGACCTGCCGGGCATCGTCTCCCTGGCAAAGAAATACAAGGCCCGGGTCATGGTCGACGACGCCCACGCCATCGGCGTCCTCGGGGCCCACGGCCGCGGCACGGCCGAGCACTTCGGCCTCGAAGGCGACGTGGACCTCATCATGGGCACGTTCAGCAAGACCTTCGCCTCGATCGGCGGCGTCGTCGTCGGCGAAGAGAAGGTCGTCTCCTACATCAAACACCACGCCCGGTCCATGATCTTCAGCGCCGCCGCGACGCCCGCTTCGGTGGCCTCGGTCCTGGCCATCCTGGCCATCCTCGAGACCCAGCCCGAGCTCCGCGCGCGGCTCTGGAAGATCACGACGAGGATGAGGACGAGCTACCAGGCGATGGGCTATGACACGGGCCCTTCCCAGACGCCCATCATCCCCATCGTCATCGGCGACGACGAGAAGGGTTTCATGCTCTGGAAGCTCCTCCGGGACGAGGGGATCTTCACGACGCCGATCATTTACCCGGCCGTGCCCCAGGGCCAGGCCATGATCCGGACGAGCTACGGCGCCGGCCACACGGACGAAGAGCTGGACGCGATCCTGGCCGCTTTCGAGAAATGCGGCAAGGCGCTGGGCATCATATGACGCCGGCCCTGCCGGGTCCCCGGAAGCCCCCGGCCATCCCCAAGAGGACGCACCATCCATGAGCAAAGCAGCCCAAAGGATCGCCCTCCTTCTCGTCGGGCTCGCCGTTCTGTCCCTCGCTTCCCGGGCCGCCTCCCCGATCATGCCTTTGGCCCAGGTCAAGGCCGGCATGAAGGGCAAGGGGAAAACGGTCTTTGCCGGGACGAAGATCGAGGACTTCGACGCCGAGGTCATCGGCGTGCTGTCCAACGTCCAGCCCAAGCGGAGCGTCATCCTCGCCCGGCTCGCCGGAAAGGGCCTCGAATCGACGGGCGTCATCAGCGGCATGAGCGGCAGCCCTGTCTACATCGATGGCAAGCTCATCGGCGCGGTGGCCTTCAGCTTCTCCTACGCCAAGGAGGCCATCGCCGGGATCACGCCGATCGAGGAGATGCTCGCCCTGGACAAGGCGCCCCAGGTCCCGCGTCCGGGCCTCCCGGGCCAGGTCCCGATCCGCGGCAGCATGTCCCTTGAGGACCTGTCGGCTCTCTACCGGGCGACTTTCGCCGCCCGGACGGCCTCCTCGACGGACGGCCAGCCGGTCGTCCCCCTTAGCGTTCCCTTGGTCTTCAGCGGCTTTTCGCCGTGGGCCTTCGAAAGGGCCAAATCCTTCTTCGCGGACATGGGCTTTCGGCCGGTCCGGTCCGGGATGGGCGGTCCTCCGGCCCAGGACTCCGCACCTCCGGCAGCTTCCCTCGAGGAAGGCGACGCGATAGGCGTCCAGCTCATCGGGGGTGACCTGGACGTCTCCGCCGTCGGGACCGTGACCTATGTCAATGGCTCCAAGGTCCTGGCCTTCGGGCATCCCTTCTACAACCTCGGGGCCGTGGATTACGCCATGACCCGGGCGACGGTCCTGACAATCGTCCCGAGCCTCGAGAGCTCCTTCAAGATGGCCGTCTCCGGCCCCGTCATCGGCCGGATCTCCCAGGACCGCACGTCAGGGGCACTCGGCGAGATCGGCAAGCTGCCCGAGCTCATCCCCCTCAACATCTCCCTGACGGACGGCCCGCTGGACCGGAAGGAGTTCAAGCTCAAGCTGGCGGACGACAAGTTCCTGACGCCGGCCCTCGTGAACCTAGCGGTTTCATCGCTCATCACCGGAGAGGAGCGGGCCTACGGCTATCTCTCCCTCGACTTCGACGGCGACATCTTTCTGGACCGGGGCACGAGCATCCACCTGGAAGACCTTTTTTCGGGGAACTACGACACCTCCGCCACCAGCCTCTCTGGCCTCCTGGCGGCCATCGTCTATTACCTGGGCAACAACGAGTTCCGGGACGTCGGGATCTTCCGGATCGACCTGAATGTCCGGGCGACCGAGGAAGCCCGGCTCTGCGCCCTCGAGAAGGTCCTCCTGGACAAGTATGAAGTCTCTCCCGGCGAGAAGATCGAGATCAAGGTCTATTACCGGACCTTCAAGGAGGAGACCTTGGTCGAGAACGTGACGTTCGTCGCCCCGGCCCTTCCGGCCGGCACCGAGTTCCAGATCGTCGTCGGCGACGCGGCGACGATGCAGCAGACCGAGAGGTCTCAGTACCGGGTCCCGGACTTCGTGCCGCGGAGCCTCAGCCAGCTCATCCGGATCCTGGGCAACCTCCGGAAGAACAACCGGATCTATTTCAAGATCCTCGCGCCCAAGCCGGGGATCTTCCTCAAGGGCGAGGAAATGCCGAACCTGCCGCCGACCCTCAAGTCCATGTTCACCTCGCCGCGGGCTTCGTCGTCCGCCCCGATGGACCTCACCCGCTCCACGCTGGGCGAGTTCCAGCTTCCGGTTCCCTATGTCTTCCGGGGCGGGGCCGTGATCCCCGTCAAAATCCGAAAATAGGAGACCGATCCCATGAGAAAGATGTCCCTGTTCGGAATCCTCTGGGCCGTCGCCCTGTGCCTCACCCTCCAGGCCGTCGTTCCCCAGAAGTGGGAGCTCCGGACAAAAGAGGATTTCCTGAAGGGCAAGCTCGACGGCGTTTCGGTCTCCGACGAAGGCGTCCTGGCCCTGGCGCCCAAAGAAGAGAAGATCCTGTCGCCGACAGAGGAATTCTACCTTTCCGTGCTCCTGACGCCCGAAGGCGTCACCTATCTCGGCACCGGCCACGGCGGGAAGGTCTACCGGATCGGGAAGGACGGGAAGGCGGACCTCTATTTTCAGGCCCCCGAGATGGACGTGACGTGCCTCGCCCTGGACCAGAAGGGCGCGCTTTACGCCGGGACATCGCCCAACGGGAAGATCTACAGGATCACGGAAAAAGCGAAAGGCGAGGCCTTTTTCGACCCCGCCGAGAAATACATCTGGGACCTCGAGCTCATGGATTCCGGTCGGCTCTGGGCGGCCGTCGGCGAGACCGGCGGCATCTACGAGATCAGCCCCCAGGGTGAGGGGCGGATGATCTTCAAGGCCGAGGAGAACCACATCCTTTGTCTGAGGAAGGGCGGCCGCGGCGACGTCCTCGCCGGGAGCGGCGGCAACGGCGTCGTCTACCGGATCTCTCCGGAAGGTCGGGCATCCGTGATCTTTGAGACTCCGTACGAGGAGGTCCGCAGCCTGGCCGTCGACCGCGACGGACTGATTTACGCGGCCGCGTCCGGGACCCCCTCGAAGCCCAGGAAGGAGGAGGTCCCGACGGTCCAGCCCCGGTCCGAAGCGGCCGTCACCGTCACGGTCAGCTCCGTCAGCGTCCCAAGTGTCCCCGGATCGTCCGGGGGCGTTTCCGCCCCGGCGCTACCCTCCACCCAGAAAGAGTCCAGCGCCCTCTACCGGATATCGGGCGACGGAATGGCCCGGATGCTCTGGAGCTCCGATGACGAGATGATCTACGCGCTCCTCTGGCAGGCGGGGGACCAGAAGGTCATTTTCGGCACGGGCCCGAAGGGCCGGATCTATTCTCTGGACAAGGACGAAAAGGTGTCGCTCCTCCTCCAGGAGAACTCAGAACAGGTCTTCGATCTCGTCCCGCTTGACTCGAAGATCTACGTGCTCTCCAACAACCCCTGCTACCTGGGGCAGCTCCTGACGGAACAGCGGTTTTCCGGGGAATACGTGAGCCAGGTCCTGGATGCCCGGACCCTCGCTTCCTGGGGGGGGATCGCTTGGGCCGGGAGCGCGGATGCCGGGGCGAGCCTCCAGCTCCAGACGCGGAGCGGCAACACTTATGAGCCGAATCCCACCTGGAGCGAATGGTCTCCTCCCTACCAGAAAAAAGAGGAGCAGGTCCTGAGCCCCAAGGCCAGGTACATCCAGGTCCGGGCGCTCCTGAAGACCCAGACCGGCAAGGTTTCTCCGGTCCTCGACACGCTGACCCTGTTCTACCTCCAGACCAACATCGCCCCCGCCCTCACGCGCCTGGAATTCCTGAAGCCGAACGAGGTCTTCCTCAAGCTTCCCGACCAGGAGGACGTCATCCTGGGCGTCGAAAAACGCCTCCCCGAACAGGCGCCGAAAAAGGACGACCTCAGGATCACCTTCCCGGCCAAGAAGGCCGAGCGTAAAGGTTTCCAGACCGTCGTCTGGGACGCCTCGGACGAGAACGGCGACACGCTCAGCTACACGATCTCCCTGCGGAAGGAAGGGGAGACCGAATGGCGGGTCATCCAGGACGGCTGGGCCGAAACGATCTACGCCTTCGACACGCTTTCGTATCCGGACGGGACCTACTTCATCAAGATCACGGCATCCGATTTGCCCTCCAATCCCGTGGGGCTCGATCTCAAATCCGAGAAGGTCAGCCCGCCCCTCGTCATCGACAACTCGCTGCCGGTCGTCAAGAATTTCACGGCCGTGAGGAACGGGGCGACGCTCGAAGTGGCCTTCCAGGCCGAAGACGCGTACTCGTCCATCGAGGAGGTCAAGTGGCTGGTCAGGCCGGGCGAGTGGCGGGTGGTCTTTCCGGTGGACGGGATCTCGGATTCGAGGAGCGAGACGTTCAAGTTCTCCGTGAGGATCCCGGCGGGCGCCGAGAACCTCATCACCGTCCGGGTCAAGGACAGTTACGGGAACGTCGGGGTCTATCGCCAAAATTATTGAGGCGAAAGTCCGGGCGGCGACAAAGACCGCCCCCGTGGGGATCTCACAATAATAATTTTGCCGTTATGAGGGGGGATTATTTTGTCTTGGCCCGCTCGAGGTACTTGTCGTCGCGGGTGTCGACCCGGATGACGTCCCCTTCCTTGATGAATTCGGGGACCTGGATGATCGCCCCGGTCTCGACCGTCGCGGGTTTGTACATGGACGTCTGGGTCGCCCCCTTGAGCCGCGGCTCGGTGCTCACGACCTTGAGGTCCACCGTGTTGGGCACGTCGATGCCGACCGGCCGTCCCTCGAACATCTCGACCTTGATGACCATGTTCGGCATGAGGTACTTGACCCCGTCGCCGATGGCCTCGGCCGACAGGGTGATCTGCTCGTAATTCTGGAGATTCATGAAGAAGTAGTCGTCGCCCTGCTGGTAGAGAAATTCCATCTCGACTTCTTCGAGGTACGCCTGTTCGAGCCTCTCCTCGGAGCGGAAGCGGTGCTCGGTCTGGGATCCGACCCGGATGTTGCGGAGCTTGGTCTGGACCATGGCCTTCCACCGCCCGGGCGTGATGAGCTGCATCTCCATGACCCGGTACAGGGTGCCGTCCATGATGATGATCATTCCTTTGCGGATCTGGGTCGCGTCGATCATGATCCCTCCTGGAGTGGGCGCCGAAGCGCCCGTCAAGCCGGATATTTTACCATATCCGCCAAGCGGGTCCAATGATCGCCTTGTTCCTTCCTGCCGGTCTTCAGCTTGATATCTGCCGGGTTGATTGATTTCCGGGGGGAATTCCTTTATATATGAATTTCGACGGAGAGACATGAACAAAATCAAATCGCGCGGCACCGGCGGGACCCGGGCGTTCATCGGGCTATTGCTCGCGACGCTGGGGCTTCTCCCGGGGTGTTCTCGGACTCCGGGAGGGAAAATGGTCGACCTCGTTTTGATCAATGGTTCGGTTTGGACGGGAGATCCCCGGCAGCCGTGGGCGGAGGCCGTGGCCGTCCGGGGGAACAGGATCTTCAAGGTCGGGACGACCCCCGAGATCCGCAGGCTTTCGGGGGAGGGAGTGACCGTCGTCGATCTCAAGGGTGGGCTCGTCCTCCCGGGTTTCATCGACAGCCACACCCATTTCCTGGCCGGCGGCTTCTCCCTGAGCAGCGTCCTGCTCCGCGATGCCAAGAGCCGCGAAGATCTCGCCGCCAGGATCGCGGTCAAGGCCCGCTCCCTCGGGAAAGGGGAATGGGTCGTCAACGGCGATTGGGACCACGAGCAGCTCAGCCCGCCGGAGCTTCCCCGTAAAGAGTGGATCGACGCGGTGACGCCGGCGAACCCCGTCTGCGTCAACCGCTTCGACGGGCACATGATCCTCGCCAACAGCCTGGCGCTGAAGCTCGCGGGGATCACCCGGACGACTCCGGTGCCTCCCGGCGGCGAGATCGTCAAGGACCCGAAGACGGGCGAGCCGACGGGGATCCTCAAGGACGCGGCCATGGACCTCGTGTACGCAAAAATCCCCGAGCCCTCGTTCCCGGAGAAGCTCCGGGCCGCCGAGGCCTCCTTGGGTGAAGCGGCCTTACACGGAGTGACCTCCGTCAATGAGATGGCCGATGCCTCGAGCTTCGAGGTCTTCGAGGAGCTGGACCGGCAGGGCCGGCTGACGACGCGGCTCCATGTCTACATCCCCATCACCCAAGTCGACCTGCTCCACCGTCTGAAAATCAAGTCGCCCTTCGGGAATCCACGTCTGAAGCTCGCCGGACTCAAGGGGTTCGTCGACGGCTCGCTCGGTTCGGAGACGGCCTACTTTTTCGAGCCCTACTCCGACGACCCGAAGGCCTATGGCCTCCTCCACGAACAGATGTATCCGGAGGGGATCATGGAGAAGAGGGTCCTCGAGGCCGATCGGGCCGGTCTCCAGGTGGCGGTCCACGCCATCGGCGACCGGGCCAACAGCCTCCTATTGGATATCTTCGAGAAAGTGATCGCCGCGGACGGGCCGCGCGACCGGCGCTGGCGGGTCGAGCACGCCCAGCATCTCAGGGCCGGTGACATCGCCCGATTCGGACGTCTCGGCCTCATCGCCTCCGTCCAGCCATACCATCTGATCGATGACGGGCGATGGGCCGAGAACAAGATCGGCCGTGAGAGGGCCAAGACCACATACGCGTTCCGTTCCCTCCTTGACGCGGGGGCCGTGCTGGCCTTCGGATCGGACTGGACCGTGGCCCCTCTGGATCCCCTGGCGGGGATCTACGCCGCCGTGACCCGCCGGACCCTGGACGGGAAAACGCCCGGCGGGTGGGTCCCCGAGCAGAAGATCTCCGTCGAAGAGGCCGTCAAGGCCTATACCGTCAACGGCGCGTACACGGAGTTCGCCGAAAGGGACAAGGGCTCGATCGAGGACGGCAAGCTCGCCGACCTCGTCGTTCTCAGCCGCGACATCTTCAAGATCCCGCCCGAGGAGATCAGAGGCGTCGAGGTCCTGATGACCATCTTTGACGGGAAAGTCGTCCACCGGAAGCAGTAACGGAGAACCGGGAAGAGGGGAGCCGGACGCGTGACGGAACAGGAACTCTTTCGATCCGGGCCGGGCCGGATCGGCACGGACGAGTCGGGCAAGGGGGATTTCTTCGGGCCCCTGGTCGTGGCCGCCTTTTTCATGCCCGACGGCGCTGAGGACGTCCTCCGTGAGCTCGGGGTCAAGGATTCCAAACGGACCTCCGACGGCCGGTGCCATGAGATCGCGGGGATCCTGAAAAAAGGGTACGTCCACTCCATCGTCGCCGTCGGGCCGGAGAAGTACAACGAGCTTTATGAGAAGCTCCGGAACCTCAACCGGCTCCTGGCCTGGGCCCACGCCCGGGCCATCGAGAATATCCTGGAGCGGGTGCCCGCCGGGAAGGCGGTCACGGACCAGTTCGGCGACGAGAAGTTCGTCCGGAACGCTCTCCTTAAAAAAGGCCGGGCCATCGAGCTCGTCCAGATGCCCCGGGCCGAGGAAGACCCGGCGGTCGCGGCGGCTTCGATCCTGGCCAGGGCCGAATTCCTGACCCGCCTCCATGCCCTCTCCAGGGAAATCGGCATGGAGCTCCCCAAGGGCGCCTCGGCCCAGGTGGAGGAGGCGGCCGTAAAGCTTGTCCATGATAAGGGGCCGGACATTCTCGAAAAGGTGGCCAAGACGCACTTCAAGACGACGGCCCGGGTCCTCGGCCGGGCGGGCGTCGCCAAGCTCGTCTGAGGAGAGGAGAAAAAGATGTCCGAGCCTGGCCCCGATGAAGCGAAGAGAATGGCTGTGACCCGGCGGCTTGACTTCGACGACGCTTATGCCCGTGAATTCGAGGCCGAAATCCTGGAGAAGAGAAGCCACGAGGGGTTTCCGGCCGTCATCCTCGATCAGACCTGCTTCTATCCGGAATCAGGCGGCCAGCCGTGGGACAAGGGCACGCTCGGCGGCATCGAGGTCCTTAAGGTCATCGACCTCGACGGCGACATCCTCCATGTTCTCAAGGAAGACGTGCCGGCCGGAACGGTCCGTGGCCTGATCGACTGGCCGACCCGATTCGACCACATGCAGCAGCACACGGGTCAGCACATACTGTCCCAGGCGTTTTTTGAGGTCCTCGAGGGTGAGACACGGTCCTTCCATCTCGGGGCGGATATCTCGACCCTGGAGATCGGCCTCCGGACGATCTCCGATGAGGCGCTGGACAAGGTCGAGGATCGAGCGAACGCAGTCGTCTGGGAAGACCGGGAGGTCAAAACATATTTCGTCCCGGAGGAGAGGATCGACGCCGTGCCGCTCAGGCGTCCGCCGAAGAAACGGGGTCTTCTCCGGGTCGTCGAAGTCGCGGGCTACGATTACTCCGCCTGCGGCGGGACGCACTGCCGACGGTCGGGCGAGGTCGGCTTGATCAAGGTCCTGGGGACGGAAAAGATCCGGGGAAACCTCCGGTTCGATTTCCTCTGCGGCGGGCGGGTGCTCGCCGATTACAGGATAAAAGACGGGAACGTCCGGAAGATCGCGGGCTTTTTTTCCTCTCCGCCAGGGGAAACGGGCGGACAGGTGGAAAAGCTCGCGGCGGACTTCAAAGCCTTGAAAAAACGGGGGCGCAGGCTTGAAGAGCGCCTGGCCTTCTTCGAGGCCCGGGAGATCATCCGCGGGGCCTCGGGCAGGATCGTCTCCGGTGTCCTCGAAGACAGGACCCCCGAGGAGGCCCGGTTCCTGGCCCTGAACATCATCAGGAACGGCGAATTCGCCGTCGTCTACGGGGCGGCCGGGGAGAGCCAAGGGCACCTCATCTTTGCCCGTTCCGATTCGCTGTCGACAGACCTCAGGGGACTGATCCCCGTCGTCGGGGCCTTGGTCCCGATCAAGGGCGGGGGAGGCCCCTCCCTGGTAGAGCTCGTGACGCCGGAGAAAGACAAGCTGGGCTCGGCCGTCGAAGCGGCCCGGGCCTGGCTCGAGGCGGGCGAGCGGAAGCTCGGAACGCCCTGACCCGGGGCCCGGCCCGGGGCGGTCCGAAAAACGGAGAGACCGAAGAGATGAAACACATCCTCGTCGTCGGGAGCTCCAATACCGACATGATCATCAGAGTCCCGCGCATTCCCCGGCCCGGAGAGACGATCCTGGGCGGGGAGTTCTCCATGGCTCCGGGCGGAAAGGGTGCGAACCAGGCCGTGGCCGCGGCCCGGGCCGGCGGCCGGGTGACGTTCCTGGCCCGCGTCGGCGAGGATGTTTTCGGCGCTCGGGCCATGGCGAACTTCGAAGCCGACGGCATCGACGCCCGGTTCATCATGAGGGACGGCCGGGCGGCGTCCGGCGTCGCCCTCATCAACGTGGCCGCGAGCGGCGAGAACAGCATTTCCGTGGCGTCCGGGGCCAATGCCCTTCTCGCCCCGGAGGACGTGCAGGGGGCGGAGAAAGCTTTCGAGCGGGCGGAGATCGTCCTGATGCAGCTCGAGACTCCCCTGGAAACAGTCCGGGCCGCAGCCAGGATCGCTCGAGCCCGCGGCATTCCCGTCATCCTGAACCCCGCGCCGGCCCGCCCGCTGGGCGACGATCTGCTGGGATCCGTGAGCGTCATCACGCCGAACGAGTCCGAAGCCGAGATGTTGACGGGAATCAAGTTCGGGACGGAGGCCGACGCTAAGCAGGCCGCGGCTGCTCTCCGCGCCCGCGGACCGCGCCTCGTCATCATCACGATGGGGGAGCGGGGCTGTTACGTCGCTGGAGATGAATTCGAAGGCAGGGTCCCGGCGTTTCAAATGACGCCGGTCGATACGACGGCCGCCGGAGATATTTTCAACGGCGCCTTGGCCGTCGCCCTGGCCGAAAAACACCCGCTCCCCGACGCCCTCCGGTTTGCCTCTGCCGCCGCGGCCTTGTCCGTCATGAAACTCGGCGCCCAGCCTTCTGCTCCTACTCGGCAGGAAATCGAGGACTTCCTGGAGCTCAACTCCCGGGGCTGATCTTAGGAAAACGGGAAGCTTCCATTTTCCCCTCCCCGATCACGGATCTCGCTTGGGGTTCCTTATCCCGGGAAAATAGAAACGTCCGCCTTTTCTTGAAGGATCCTTTTTCGGCTACGAGGGGAGTTTATTCGTAACGGAGTGCGACGATCGGGTCCATCTTCGCGGCCTTCTGGGCCGGGAAGACGCCGAAGAAAAGGCCGATGCCGACCGAGACGAACAGCCCGACCGCGACCGTCCAGAGGGAGACCGCGGCCGGAAGCGGGGTCGCGACCCGGACGATGAGAGCGATGCCGAAACCGATGAGGACCCCGATCAGCCCGCCGACGCCCGTCAGGACGATAGCCTCGATCAGGAACTGCTTGAGGATGTCGCCGGACCTGGCCCCGATGGCCTTGCGGATCCCGATCTCGCGGGTCCGCTCCTTGACGGAGACCAGCATGATGTTCATGACCCCGATCCCGCCGACCAGAAGGCCGATCGAGGAGACGACGATCATGACCAGGAAGGCCGCGCCCGTGATCTGCTTGTAGAGGCTGATCAGCGTGTCGGTCGTCATGACCGCGAAATCGTTAGGCTTTCCGAACGGGACCTTGCGGTGCGCGCGTAGGACCTCGCTGATCTGCTGGATGGTCTCGTCCATCGTCCCGGCGGTCTTGGGGACGGTAATGATCTCCAGCCGGTCCTTCTCGTAGGCAAAATATTTCATCAGCGTAGTGAGGGGCAGGCCGACAAAGTTGTCCCGGCTCTGGCCGAACATCTGGCCGCGCTTGTTGAGGACGCCGATGACGGTGAAGCTCTCGTTGCCGACGCGGATCTCCTTGCCGATGGGGTTGAGGTTCGGGAAGAGGCTGTCGGCGAGCTCGGAGCCGAGGAGGCAGACCCTGGCGCTGTGCGTCACCTCGGCCTCGGTGATGAAGCGGCCCATCCTCGGAAGGTACAATGACATGACCGTCGGCCACTTCTCGTTCATGCCGATGACCATGGCGTTGTCAACCTTGGTGTTCCTGAACTTGATTTCGACCTGCTCGAAAACGCTGACGCTGACGCTGACGGCGACCGCCTTGACAAGGGTGGCATCTTTTTCGACGGCCTTGGCGTCATCCAGGGTCAGGTCCTTGCGGGTCCGCATCTCCTCGTCCATGCGGCCCATCTGGGCCGGCTCGTACTTCATGACGCCGATCATGTCGGACCCGACCGACTGGAGCTCCCGGGTGAACGACTTGTTGAGGCCCTGGATGACCGAGACCATCCCGATGACGGTCATGACCCCGATGATGATCCCGAGCATGGTCAGGAACGAGCGGAGCTTGTGGGACCGGAGCGAATCGAGGGCCATCCCGAAGATCTCGCGGACGATCTGGAATCTCATTGTTCGGACCTCAGCGCCTCCGTCGGGTCGAGCTTGGCCGCCCGGTTGGCGGGGTAGATGCCGAAGAACAGGCCCAGGGACCAGGACATGAAGATCGCCAGGGCGATCGATGAGGGCTCGACGCTCGAGGGCATGGAGGTCGTCGCCGTGACGATCTTCGCCACCGTGAAGCCGAGGAGGATGCCGATGATCCCGCCGAGGGCCGAGATCACGGACGACTCGATCAGGAACTGGAACAGGATGTCCCGGCGGCGGGCCCCGACGGCCATCCGGATCCCGATCTCCTTGGTCCGTTCCGAGACGGAGACGAACATGATGTTCATGATGACGATCCCGCCGACGATCAGGGCGATGGAGGAGATGGCGATCATGGCGAAATAAATGCCGGCCGTGGCCGTTTTATAGAACTGGATGAAGGTCTCGGACGTGGCGATCGCGAAATCGTCGGGGTCCTTGTACGACCTTTTCCGCCACGACCGGAGGATCGTCCGGACCTCTTCCTGGGCCCGGGCCATCTGCTCCTGGGACAGGGTATGGATGTTGATGCTGACGGACCGGCGGGTGCCGTAGACTTTCATGAACGTGGTGATGGGGATCCGGACGTAATTGTCCTGGCTGAACCCCAGGAGTTTTCCGACCTTCTTGCCGGTCCCGATGATCTGGAAATTCTGGGTCCCGACCTTGATCCAGCGGCCGAGGGGGTCGACCGTGGGGTAGAGCTTCTCCACGACGTCCGCCCCGATGATGCAAACGGGCCGGGAATTGGTCTCGTCCTGGCTCTGGATGTGGCGGCCGCTCTCGAGCTCGAGGGTCGAGCCGATCTCGTGGTCCAGGTGAGTGACGCCCCGGACCTCCGTGTTCTTCAGGGACTGGTTGCCGAACTTGACGGTCTGCTCGGTGCTCGTCGTCGCCCCGATGAGGTCGCAGGACCGGCACCGGTCTCGGAGGAGTTGGACTTCGGTCAGGGTCAGGTCCTTTCGCTTCATCTGTTCGCGGAACTCCTTGAGGGAGGTGCCGACCATCGAGAACTTCTGGACGGAAAAATCGTTGGCCCCGTAGAAGGACATCTTGGTATAAACGTAGTTGTTCAGCCCCTGGATGACCGAGACGACGGCGATGACCGTCAGGACGCCGATGATGATGCCGAGAAGGGTCAGGAAAGTGCGCAGCTTGTTGGCCCGGAGGGACAGCCAGGCCATGGAGAGAGATTCCCGGACTTGCAGCTTGGCCATGGTCAATTCTCTATTCTACACGATTTATACGGGACCGTGAAGAAAAGGTTCCGGCGGCGGCGCCTTGACAGGGCCTGACGGGAAAAACATAATGGTCCCTGAGGAGACCCGGTTCCGCATGCTCGTCCGCCTGAACAAGTTCCTGGCCCACTCGGGCGTCTGCTCGCGGCGGGAAGCGGATCGCTTCATCGAGGCCGGCCGGGTCAGGGTCAACGGCCGGGTCGTCGACGAGCTCGGCCAGAAAATCGACCCGGCCCGGGACCGGATTGACGTCGGCGGCCGGACGGTCAGGGGAGGGGACGAGAGGCCCGTTTACATCCTTCTCTTCAAGCCCTCCGGCCGCGTCGTCACGGTCAAGGACCCCTTCGGCCGGCCCACGGTGATGGACCTTCTGCCGAAGCTCCCGGTCCGGGTCTATCCGGTCGGCCGCCTGGATGCGGAGAGCGAGGGGGCCCTCCTCCTCACCAATGACGGCGAGATGGCCTACCGGCTGACCCATCCCAAGCACGGGGCCGGCAAGGTCTACGAGGTCAGGGTGGAGGGGGAGCCGTCCGAGGACGACCTGGAAAAGCTCCGGCGGGGCGTCTTTCTTGAGGGACGGAGGACGGCGCCGGCCCGGATCCAGGTCCTGCGGAGGAGCTTGCGGAAGACCCTCCTCCGGGTCGAGATCCACGAGGGACGGAAGCGGGAGATCCGAAAGATGTTCGAGGCCCTGGGATACCCCGTCAAGGGGCTTCTCCGCGTTCAGTTCGCCGGCCTGACGCTCGACGGGCTCCGCCCGGGCCAATGGCGCTATCTGAAAAAAACGGAAGTGGCGAGCCTGCGGAAGACGACGGGCCCGGCCATCCCCGGCTAAGAATTCAGCGCTTCATCCTCCTTGCTCTTTTCGTCGGCCTCCGAGAAGGCCTTCCAGCCTTTGGCCAGCCTCTGGAGCTCACGGTCCACGAGGAAGTGGACGGTCCCTTCCTCGAACGTCCCGTCCTCCCGGGCCTGGCCGGCTTCGACGCCGGTCAGGATCCCGATGCCCTCGTCAATCGTCTTGACCGGGTAGATGTGGAATTTCCCCTCCTTGACGGTCTCGACGACCTCGGCCCGGAGCATCAGGTTCTGGACGTTCTGATGCGGGATGATGACCCCCTGAGTCCCGGTCAGCCCCTTGGCCCGGCAGACCTCGAAAAAGCCCTCGATCTTCTCGTTGACGCCGCCGATGGCCTGGATCTCGCCCTTCTGATTGAGGGATCCGGTGACCGCGATGTCCTGACGGAGGGGGAGCCCGCAGAGGCTGGACAGGATGGCATAGACCTCGGTCGATGACGCACTGTCGCCGTCGACGCCGCCGTAGGACTGCTCGAAGGCGAGCGAGGCCGAAAGGGCGAAGGGCTTCCGCGTCGCGTATTTTCCCCGGAGATAGCCGCCGAGGATGAGGACCCCCTTGTTATGGGTCGGTCCGCTGAGGTCGGCCTCCCGTTCGATGTTGATGACCCCGGCCCGGCCCATGGCCGTCCGGGCCGTGATTCGCGTCGGCTTCCCGAACATGAACTGGCCCATGTCGTAGACCGAAAGGCCGTTGACCTGTCCGACGACGCTCCCCTCGGTGTCGATCATGATCGTCCCTTCCTCGATCATCTCCTGGACCTTGTCCTCGTACAGGCTGACCCGCTCGAACCGCTCCCGGACGGCCTCGTCCACGTCCTCGCGGCCGACGGCGGTCCGGCCGTTCTTCCGGGCCCAGTAGCTCGACTCGCGGATGACGTCGGCGATGAGGTGGAACCGGGTCGAGAGCTTCCGCTGGCGCCCGGAGATCCGGGTGGCGTATTCGACGAGAGCCGCGATCCCCTCCCTGTCGAAGGGGATGAGCCCGTCCTCGTTGCAGATCTTCTTGATGAACCGGACGTAGTCACCGACGGCCTTCGCGTCCTTGGGCATCTCCGAGTCGAACTCGGCCTTGATCTTGAAGATCTTCTTGAAGTCCTCGTCCTGGAAGTAGAGGAGGTTGAAGACGTAGGAATCGCCGATCATAACGACCTTGACGTCGCACTTCACGGGCTCCGGCTTGATCCGGGAGGGCGAGAAGAAATACATCGAGAGATAGTTCTGGATCTCGAAGATCTGGTTGCGGAGGGTCCTCTTGAGGGTCATCCAGACGCCCGGCTCGACCAGGGCGTCCAGGGCGTTGATGACGAGGTACCCTCCGTTGGCCTTGAGGAACGAGCCGGCCTTGATCATCGTGAAATCGGTCTGGCCGAGGCCTATCCGGGAATAAGCGACCTCGATCGAGCCGAACAGGTTCGTGTAGGTCGGGTTGGTCTCCATGATGACCGGGGCCCCCTTCTGGTCCGAGTTATCGACGAGAAGGTTGACCTGGTAGTCGTGGAATTCGTCCGGCTGGTCCTTTTCCTTGTTATCCTTCTTCTGGTTCTTGAAGAGGTCGATCGTCTTGACGAGGTTCTGCTCGACGTCGGTCAGGTAGGCCGCGATCTTCGGGGAGGGGAACTTGGCCCGCATGTCGTCGATGCCGCCCTTGATGAGCGGCGAGATGCTCTCCTCGTCCCAGCTCTTGAGGAGGCTCTTTGTCTCCTCGTCGATCTCCTTGAGCTTCTCGAAGAGGGCCTCGAGCTCAGACGTCAGCTCCTCGTATTTTGCCTTGAGTTTCTCCAGGGTCTCCTTCGGGATCTTCTTCTCCTTGACCAGCCCCTCGATCTTGTTGAACGGGATGGGCTGCCCCTCGATGACCGGGATGAGGTCCGGCCGGGTGAAGAGGCCCATCTGGACCTGGATCACTGAGAATCCTTCCTGGGCCACCTCCTCTTCGAAGCGCTGGAGGATCTCCCGCTGCTTTTTCTGCTGGGCCTCGACCAGGGCGTCCCGCTTATCGGTGTAATACGGGCTCTTGAGCAGGTTCGGGATGCTCTTGCGGAGCATGCCGATCAGCTTCCCCATAGCCTCGCTGAAGGCTTTGCCCTGGCCCGCCGGGAGGGAGACGAGGAGCGGCTCGTCGGGGTCCTTGAAGTTATTGACGTAGAGGATGTCGTCCGGCGTCTTGTCGCCCTTCTCGAGCCGTTCCAGAAGCTGCTTGATCGTCGTCGTCCGGCCCGTGCCGACCATGCCGGTGATGAAGATGTTGTAGCCGAGGCTCTTGATGTCCAGGCCCGTCTGGATGGCCTTGAGGGCCCTTTCCTGCCCGATGATCCCCTCGCAGGCCGGGGCCTCGTCGCTCGAAGAGAAGGGGATGCCGTCGGGGCAGCAGGTCCAGCGCAGGCGGTCGGGGGTGAGCTCCTCGAATCGGGTCTTCGTTTTCATGGTCCTCTCCTCGTTGAGAATCGACGGCGGCCCCGAATGAAGGCAAGTTATCACAAACCCTTCCTTTCCTCAAGCCGCAGTGCCCCGGGCGAACATCCGTTTTCCTCCACCATCGTCAAGGCCGTCCGGCCGGCGTTCTTTTTGATGCAAAACGCTCCGACATCTGCTAGAATAGGGCCCGTCCGGACCCGGGAAGGAGAGGTTATGAGATGAAAACCTACCAAGGAAAGCTTCAGGCCAAAGGATTCAAGATCGGGATCGTTGTCAGCCGGTTCAACAGCTTCATTTCCGAGCGGCTGCTCGAAGGCGCGCTGGAGGCCCTGGAGAAGATGGGCGCCCTGGACGCCGACCTCACGGTCTACAAGGTCCCGGGGTCGTTCGAGGTCCCCTTGGTCGCGAAGAAGATCGCCAAGGCCGGGAAGACCGACGGCATCCTCTGCATCGGGGCCCTCATCCGCGGCGACACGCCCCATTTCGATTTCCTCAGCGCCGAGGTCACCAAGGGCCTCGCCCAGATCGCGATGGAGGACGGCGTCCCGATCGCCTTCGGGATCCTGACTGTCGACACGGTCGAGCAGGGGATCGAGCGGGCCGGCACCAAGGCCGGGAACAAGGGCTACGACGCCGCCTTCTCCCTGGTCGAGACGCTGAACCTGATCAAGGAGTCGGGGCTCCGCTGACCGGATCCTGAGGGGCCTGCCATGGGGAAGCGACGGAAAGCGCGGGAGTGCGCGCTCCAGATCCTCTTCCAGCTGGAGTTCAACACGGCCGACCCGGGGACCCTCATCCGCCAATACTGGGACTACCAGAAGACCACCGCCGATGTCCGCGAATACGGCGGCTGGCTCGTCGACCGGATCCTCTCTTGCCGGGACGAGATCGACCAGGCCGTCCAGTCGGCGTCCCAGAACTGGCGCCTGGCCCGGATGGGCGTCGTCGACAGGAACATCCTGAGGATCGCCGCCTGCGAGCTCCTCTACGAGCCGGCCCTCGCCCCGGCCATCGTCATCAACGAAGCCATCGAAATCGCCAAGCGATACAGCGGGCAGGAATCCGCGACGTTCGTCAACGGGATCCTCGACGCCGTCAAGAAACACCTCAAGCCGCGCTCCGCCCCCCCGGTCGGGGCGGGCCAAGAAGGACACCATGAGCGAGAAAGAGAACATTCAGGAAAAAAAACCGGAACCCCCCCGGCCGGAAGACAAGGACACTGATCAGGAGCTCGCCCGCAGGGAGAAGCTCCTGCGCCTCGGCCAGGAGGGGGTCGAGCTTTTCCCTTACAAGGCTGGCAAGACCCATTCCGTCCACGAGATCGTCGCCGCTTTCGCCGCCCTCTCCAAGGAGGATCTGGAGGCGAAGAAATTGCCCGTCGAAGTCCCGGGTCGGATCCTTTCGATCCGGAAAATGGGCCGGGCGACGTTCTTCCACATCTCCGACGGCCGGGCCCGGCTCCAGGCCTATATCCGGGAGGACGTCGCGGGGGCCCGGACCTACGAGTTTTTTTCCCTGCTCGACATCGGCGACGTCCTTTCGGTCCGCGGGACCCTCTTCAAGACGCGGACGGGCGAGCTGACCGTCCTCTGCGAGTCCTTCACGTTCCTGGCCAAGGCCCTCCACCCGCTCCCGGAGAAGTGGCACGGCCTCCAGGACGTCGAGCTCCGCTACCGGAGGCGTTACCTTGACCTCGTCATGAACCCCGAGGTCGGCGAGGTCTTCCGTCTCCGGAGCTCCATCGTGGCCTACATCCGCCGCTTCTTCGACGCCCGGGGCTACATCGAGGTCGAGACGCCCATGATGCACACCATCCCCGGCGGCGCCCTGGCCCGGCCCTTCAAGACGTCCCACAACGCCCTCGGCCTGGACCTCTACCTCCGGATCGCGCCCGAGCTCTACCTGAAGAGGCTCGTCGTCGGCGGGCTCGACAAGGTCTACGAGATCAACAGGAGCTTCCGGAACGAAGGGATCGACGCCCAGCACAACCCGGAGTTCACCATGCTCGAGTTCTACGAAGCGTACAAGGACTATTACGACATGATGGACCTCACCGAAGAGCTCCTGACCGGGATGGCCCTCGACCTCCTCGGCACGGACGAGGTCCCCTTCGGCGAGCAGACGATCTCTTTCAAGAGGCCCTATCCGAGATTGAAGTTCATGGACGCCTGCGTCCGATACAGCGGCCTGGCCCCCAGCCGGTTCTCCGACCGCCCGGGGCTCGTGGAGTTCGCGGCGACCCTGGCCCCGGACAAAAAGCCCCTGACCTACGGGAAGGCCCTCGACATCATTTTCGACCGGTTCGTCAAGGACAAAGTCGTCCAGCCGACGTTCATCATGAACCCGCCCAAGGAGATCTCGCCGCTGGCCAAGACCTCGCGGGACAATCCCGAGGAGGCCGAGAGGTTCGAGCTCCTGATGGGGGGGATGGAGATCGCCAACGCCTTCTCCGAGCTCACCGACCCCGCCGAACAGCGGGCCCGCTTCGAGGAGCAGGCGGAGGAGAAGAAGAAGGGGGACGAGGAGTCCCACGCCGTGGACATGGACTACGTGGAGGCCCTCGAGTACGGACTGCCGCCGACGGGAGGGGAGGGCATAGGCATCGACCGGCTGACCATGATCCTGGCCAACCGGAGGTCCATCCGGGAGGTCATCCTGTTCCCGCTCCTCAGGCCGAGATGAGCGGATGCACGGCGGGATCGCGGGGCCGGAATTGAGACGCCGATGACCTTCGAGCTGTTCGTCGCCCGCCGTTACTTGACGGCTCGGAGAAAGCAGGCCTTCATCTCCGTCATCACCTCGATCTCCATCCTCGGGATCATGATCGGCGTCGCGGCCCTGGTCATCGCCATCGCCCTCATCACGGGCTTCCAAGAGGACGTCCAGGCCAAGATCCTGGGGGCCACATCGCACATCATGGTCCAGGACCTCTCGAGCGAGGGCCTGCCGCGCTACCTCGAGGTCGCGGACAAGGTCCAGGCGGAGAAGGGGGTCCTGTCCGTGACGCCGGTCGTTTACAACGAGGTCATCATCACCGGCCTGGCCAAGACCAAGGGGGCCCTGCTCAAAGGGCTTGATTTCGGCCGGGAGCTCCCCGGCGCCGCCTGGCTCCGGAAGCTCGAGGCCGGCAAGGTCCCGGCGCCGGGCGGCGAGCGCGAGGGCATCCTCCTCGGCCGGCAGCTCGCCTTCGAGATCGGCGCCCAACTGGGGGACATCGTGGACGTCGTCACGGCCTCCTCGAACCTTTCGCCGATGGGGCTCCTGCCGAAGCGCAAGAGGTTCCTGGTCACGGGGATCTTCAACACAGGCCTGTACGAGTTCGACGCCACGACGGCCCTGGTCTCCCTGCCCACGGCCCAGAAGCTCTTCGATCTCGAAGGGCGGGTGAGCTTCCTCCAGGTCAAGATCCGGGACATCTTCGAGGCCCCGGCGATCGCCGGGCGGATCAAGGCGGGGCTGCCGCCCACGGTCTACGTGACGACCTGGATGGAGCTCAACCGGAACCTCTTCTCGGCCCTGAAGCTCGAAAAGAACATCATGTTCCTGACCATCACGCTGATCGTCATCGTCGCCGCGCTGAACATCATCGCTACCCTGATCCTGATGGTCATGGAGAAAACGAGGGACATCGGTATCCTTATGGCCATGGGGGCGACGCCCCTGAACATCAGGCGGGTGTTCTTCTACCAGGGCGCCCTCATCGGCGTCGTCGGCACCGGACTCGGCGTCTTCCTCGGCCTCGCCTGGTGCTGGCTGGCCAACACGTTCCAGCTCATCCGGGTCCCCGTGGACATCTACCAGATCTCCTACGTCCCGTTCCGGCTCAGGCCCGTCGACCTCCTGGCCATCATCGGCGTCACCCTCGCCATCAGCTTCGTCTCGACCCTCTTCCCGGCCTGGCGCGCCTCCAGGGTCGACCCGGTCGTGGCTTTGAAATATGAATGACATCCTGTTGAGAGCCGAAAACCTGGGGAAATCCTATCCCCTTCCCAAGGGCGTTCTCCGTGTCTTCGAGGGCCTCGACTTCGAGCTCAAGAGGGGGGACCTGGCGGCCATCATGGGCGCCTCCGGGGTCGGGAAGACGACATTCCTCAACCTCCTCGGGGCCCTGGACCGGCCCTCCGAGGGCCGGGTGATCCTCGACGGCGAGGACCTGTTCGCCGGCACGGAGCGGGACATGGCCGCCGTCAGGAACCGGAAGATCGGCTTCGTTTTCCAGTTCTTCCATCTCCTCCCCGAATTTTCGGCCCTAGAGAACGTGAGCTTCCCCCTGATGATCCGGGGGCTCGGCAGGAAAGAGGCCTTCGACCGGGCCCGCGAGCTGCTGAAAGATGTCTCGCTCGAGGAGAAGGCCGATGCCCGTCCGGGCCGGCTCTCGGGCGGCGAGCAGCAGAGGGTCGCCATCGCCCGGGCCTTGGTCAACGAACCCCGGCTGCTCCTGGCCGACGAGCCCACGGGAAACCTCGACTGGAAATCGGGCGAGATGATCCTCCGCCTGATCCTCGACCTCCACGCGAGGAAAGGCCTGTCCTCGATTATCGTCACCCACAACGAGAAGATCGCCCGATACTGCCACAAGCTCTACCTCATGGAGGCTGGGGAGCTGAAACTTTTGTCCGAGCCCCCGAGTTAAGGACTATGTGACAGGCAGACCGGTCCGCCCTTCCAGGCCGCGTCATCCCCGCAGCGGACCGCGCTCCCGGAAGGGCCGGGCCTCCGGCCGGTTTTTGAAAAAACGGGGAGAATATGGTATAAGGATTGAGAAATGAGAAAAATCATCCTGGCCCTGTTCCTGGCCGTCCTTCCCGGACTCCTTTCCGCCCAGGAGACCCTGGAGAAGATCGAGGTCGCCGGGAACGACCGGGTGACACGGGAGACCATCCTCTACTATATCTCGGTCAGGGAGGGCGATTACTTCAGCGAAGATCAGGTCAAAAGGGACTTCCGGGTCCTCTGGTCCACCGGCTTTTTCGCCGATCTCAAGATCGAGGACCTCCCCGGGACGCGGGGGAAGATCATCCGGATCACGGTCGAGGAGAACCCCATCATCAAGGCCGTGACCTTCAAGACCGGGAAAAAGCTCAAGGAAAGCGACATCGTCAGCAAGCTGAAGGAAAAAGACCAGTTCATTCTTCCCTATTCCTACTACAGCCCCGCCAAGGTCCAGAAGATGAAGCAGACGATCACGGACCTTCTCAGCGAAAAGGGCCTCCTGGCGGCCAAGATCGACATGGAGGTCAGGAAGCAAGGCAAGAACGAGGTCGAGGTCCTCGTCAAGATCGACGAGGGCCCCAAGGTCCGGGTCGGCGACGTCGTCTTCGTGGGCGACACGAAGCTCCCCGCGAGCTCCCTCCGCTGGGCCATGAAGGACAACCGGCCTCACACCCTCTTCAACTGGGCCGCCGGCAAGGACGTGTACAAGCAGAACAAGCTCAAGGACGACATCGACCAGATCAAGAAGAAATATCAGGAGAACGGGTATATGGAGGCCACGGTCGGGGAGCCCCGGATCGAGGAATTCGAAAAACGGACCGTTTTCTTCAAGAAGCAGAAGATGATGCGCCTCATCATCCCCGTCAACCCCGGCTACCTCTACCGGGTCGGCGAGATCAAGATCGAGGGGAACAAGGCCTTCGCCGCCAAGGGGCTCCGGATCATGGTCAAGCTCCAGCCGGGCGAGGTGTACAGCATCAAGCTCAGGGAGAAAACGATCGAGGACATCGCCGAGCTCTACCGCAACTACGGGCACCTCTATGTCCAGGTCGCGCCCGTGGAGAACCTGGACCCCAAGAGAAAAGTCGTCAACGTCACCTTCTCCGTCTACGAGGGCGAAGTCGTCTTTCTCAACCGCCTGGAGTTCAAGGGCAACAATTACACCAAGGACAAGGTCATCCGCCGGGAAATGCTGGTCCGGGAAGGCGACCGATTCAGCCTGGCCATGTTCAAGGACAGCATCCTCCGCATCAAGCAGCTCGGTCTCGTGGACCTCGAAAAGGACCCCGACATGAAGCCGAATCCCGAGGACCCGACCAAGATGGACGTCGTGGTGCCGGTCAAGGAGCTCCAGCGGAACAACATCCAGTTCTCGGCCGGCTACAGCGGCTACGACGGGACCTTCGTGGCCTTCGGCTACTCCACGGTCAACTTCCTGGGGGCCGGGGAGAACGTGGACCTCCAGCTCCAGCAAGGCAAACTGGTCAAGAACTACTCGGTCGGATTCTCCGAGCCCTACCTCTTCGACCAGCCGATGACGGCCGGCCTCAATCTCTACGACCGGTACTCCAATTACAGCACTTATGGCCTCTACACCCAGAAATCGATTGGCGTCGACCTGAGCTTGGGGGCCCGGATCCTCGGCTACTGGCGGGCGAGCGCGACGTACACGATCCAGAAGGTCACCGTCTCCTATCCCACAGCGACGACGATGTCGTATATCTACGGCTCCGGCACATTCTATGAGAGCTCGATCACCCCGATGCTCTACCGGTCGACGATCGACAGTCCCCTGACGCCCTCCCGGGGGACCCTGTATTCGGCATCGGTCAAGTTCGCCGGGTCGTTCCTCGGTGGCGATATCGACATCATCAAGCCCCAGCTCGAGTTCGCCCACTACCAGCCATTCATCGCCAAGCACGTCATCGGCCTTCATCTCGAGTATATGTACATCAAGGCCTACAACGCTTCCCAGGTGCCCTACTGGGAAAAGTCCTTTCTCGGCGGCGAACGCTCCATCCGGGGCTACGAAGTTTACGCGATCGGCCCCCGGAACGAGAGCGGTTACAACCTGGGCGGCAACAAGTCCATCGTCATGAACGCGGAGTACATCGTCCCCGTCGGCGGGCCCCTGTACGCAATAGCATTCTATGACGTCGGAAACTCGCTTTCGGCGACCCAAAGCTTCAGCCTGAAGGACATGTACACGTCGACCGGCCTCGAAGCCCGCATCTTCATCCCGGCGCTCCGGGTCCCCTTCCGGCTGATCTTCGCGTACAACAATCGCAAGACCTACTCCGACCAGTCGAACTTCGCCTTCCGTTTCGCCGTCGGCACGACGTTCTGACGGCCCCGAGGCCGGACAAGGCATAGAGGAGGTCGGGCCATGATTTCGATCGAAGACATCTCCAGGCTTCTTCCGCACCGGTTCCCTTTCCTGCTCATCGACAGGGTTATCGATTTCGCCCCGGAAAAGTTCATCGTGGCCCTGAAGAATGTGACCTGCAACGAACATTTCTTCCAGGGTCATTTCCCCGACTGGAAGATCATGCCGGGCGTCCTGATCATCGAGGCCATCGCCCAGGCCGGGGCTGTCCTTCTCTTCAACTCGATCCCGGACCCCGAACGCAAGTTCATCCTCCTGAGCAAGCTCGACAAGGCCAAGTTCAAAAGGATGGTCATCCCCGGCGACCAGATCCGGATCGAGGTCCAGTGGATCCGGCATAAAGGACGGATCTTTCGGATGAAGGGGAAAGCCCTCGTCGATGGCGAGATCGCCGCCGAGGGCGAGATCTTCGCCACGGTCATGGACATCGAGGAGCTGGCGGACAAAAAAAAGGCGACGCCGCCGGCCCGGCCTTCCCCCAGCGCGGGATCTTGATCAGCCGGCCCCTGCCGGAGAAAGCCCGAAGATCACTTGCTCATCGTGAAGAGGGAGTCCGCGAGGTTGCTGTTGAAGGTGATCTTGGTGAAGGTCAGTTTCATATATTCGGAGCCGTCCTGGAGGGTCCGGATCGAATGGGCCATGATCACCCCGTTGACCTGCTTGTAGTCGGAGGGATAGCTCTCAGCCTTGACATCGGCGCCGTTCATCCCGACCTCGACCGATTCCCCCTTGTAGACGAGATAGGTCCCGGGGTCGATGTAGATCGCGGTCTTGTGGCCGTCCGCGGTCGTCTGCTCGAGGACGATGTAGTCCTTGCCCTCGATCTTGGCCTTAGGCTTCAGCGCGTAGGTGATGTTGTATTTCTCGGGATGGAGATAGGCATCGTTGCCCATGGCCTCCCGGGAAAACGCCTTGGCCTGGGCCTCGGGCATTTCCTCGACGGCGCCCCCGTTCTGGGGATTGGTCCACATGGCCTTCTGACCGTCATAGGCCTGGGTCATCATCATGTTCATGACGGTGATGTCCATGTCCGCCCGCATCTTATTGGGCTCCTTTTGGTACATCGTGAAGGTCCCGCTCATCTGCATCGGAACGAGTTCATAGGTGCCGGTCATGGTCGTGTCCTTGATGGCCGTCAGGGCCTTGCGTCCGCCCATAGCGTCGATGACCTTGTTGAGGACATCCTGGGCGTTCTGGCCGTAGCCCGGCAGCGCAGCGACAGAAACCAGGATCAAGGCCGCCATGGTCCAGGAGAAGAGTTTCTTCATTAAAGCCTCCTAAAAGGTTTGCCGTGAGTGGTCATGCGTTCGAAACTAATCATGACCCGGGTATTCTAGCGGAAAGTCCGGGTTTTGCCAACCTAAAAAGATGGGCGGAGGATCGTTCCCACCCGCTTTATTGTATTTTCTATAAAAACAACAGTATCATTATAACCTACATATAAATAAGTAAGTTAGGATGATCAGCAGTTATGTATATGTATATAATATGGACATTTAAATATAGTCAAACAAATATATATCTTGATTTTAGACAAATTTTGGAGTTATAATCTATGTGTCCTAATTTAGGACACATTTATCGAACGCACGAAAACCGGAATGAACGCCGGACGGACGCAATGAAATGGCTCATCGGCTCAGCTTGATCGTCTGTTCCAACCTCGATCGCGAGGTCCGGGCCCTTTCCGGACTCCCGGAGTTCCGGGACGTCGATTTCCTGCCGCTTCAGGTGGAATGCGACGAGGTCGAAGCCCGGTGGGAGGGCCTCGATGAAACGGTCCGCTCCTGCAAGGCGGACGGACATCCCGTTTTGCTGGTCGGGAGCTTTTGCCTCACTCAAGCGGCGGGCCAGCCGGGTCTCAAAGACGCCTGCCAGGTCGCCCAGAAGGGTCAGTGCTTCGAGTGGATCGCGGACAAGGACGTCCTGGACCGCTTCCTCCAGGGCGAAGCTCTCCTTCTCCTCCCTGGATGGCTGAAGAGCTGGGAGCATCACGTCGAGCGGCTCTGGCCCTCGGACCGGAAGAAGGCCCAGGCGTTTTTCCGGGAATCGGCGAAAAGGATCGTCCTCCTCGATACGGGCGTCTACCCCAAGATCGAGAACGACCTCAGGGAATTCGCCCGGTTCCTGCGCCTGCCCTCCGAGATCTATTTTGCGGGACTGGGTCACTTCAGGATGAGCCTCGTCCAGGCCCTGCATTCCTGGCAGTCGGAGAAAGAGCGGGAGGGCCTCGAGGACCGGATAGCGGCGCTGCGGCAGCAGATCTCCGATTACAGCCGGATCGGCCATCTCCTCGGAGCCCTGACGAAGACGCAGACGGAGGAGGAGACCCGGAACGACATCCTCGAGATCTTCCGCGTTCTTCTCTCTCCACAAAAGGTCGCGTACCATCCCGTCCGGTCTCTCTCCCCGGGAACGCCGGCCGAAGATTCGCCCCAGGACCGGATCCTGTCCCTCAACGCCGATTACGCCTGGACCGAAGACCGCGGCGGCCTCCTTCTCAAGATCGCCAGCGGCCGGGAGATCCTGGGCATCCTTGAGCTCGAGGGGCTGGCCTTCCCCGAAAGGCGAGACCATGACCTGAACCTGGCCCTGACCCTGGCCAAGATCGCGGCCCTGGCGTTCGTCAAGGCCGGCTCCCAGCAGGCCCTGAAGGACGAACAGGAAAAGGCCCGGGCCGCCCAGGCCGCGATGATGGACACCGAAGAGAAGATCAGGTCGTTCGAAGGCGTTCCCGTAGGACTCTATCGGACCACCCCGTCAGGCCAGATCATCGACGTCAACGCGGCCATGGCCCGCATCCTCGGCTATCCGGACCCGGCCTCCCTCAGGAAAGTCAACGCCTGGGACCTCCACCTCGACCAGAGCGACCGCGAGAACTGGCAGTCCCTCCTCGAGACGAGTAATTTCGTCGAGAACTTCGAGACCCAGCTCCGGCAGCGCGACGGGACGATCATCTGGGTCCGGGATTCGGTCCGGGCAGTCAAGGACCGGCGTGGGCAGGTCCTCTTTTATGACGGCTCCATCGAAGACATCAGCAGGCGGAAACAAATGGACAAGGCAGCCGCCTGGAACCTGCAGATCAAAACCTCCCTGGCGAACGTCTCGCGGCAATTGCTCCTGCCGACACCGATCGAAGAGATGTCCGCCTTGATCCTCGAACACGCCCGCCGGCTGACCTCCAGCCGGACCTGCTTCGTCGGCTACGCCGAGCGCCAGTCGGGGAAGCTGGTCCCCGCGGCCATGACGAAGGATGCCCAGGACCTGGCCGCCAAGCACCCGGAAGCCAACGCGACGGCCCACGAGTCTTCGGGCATCTGGCGGTCGGTCATCAACGACAAGAAGGCCATCCTGGCGAACATGCCCACCCTCGACCCGCGCTACACGGACCTGCCGAAATGGCACTTCGCGGTCGCCCAGCTCCTGGCCGTTCCCGCCCTCATGGACGGCCACCTCGTCGGCCTCATCGTCGTGGCCAATTCCGAAAACCTTTATTCCGAAAGGGATCTCGAGGCCGTGGAGCAGATGGCGGCCCTTTATGCCATCGCCGTCGACCGGAAAAGAAAGGAAGACGAGCTCCGGGAGATGTCCCTGACCGACGAGCTGACGGGGCTCCATAACCGGCGCGGCTTCTTCACCCTGGCCGACCAGCAGCTGAAGATTGCCAACCGCTCGAAGAAAGCGATGTCCCTGCTTTACGCCGACCTCGACGGCCTCAAGATCATCAACGACACCTTCGGCCACGATGAAGGAGACCGGGCCCTGGTCGAAACGGCCGCTCTCCTGCGCGACGCCTTCCGCGAGTCCGACATCATCGCCCGGATCGGCGGCGACGAGTTCGTCGTCCTGACCGTCGACGTCGGAGACGTGAAGCCGGATTCCCTGATCTGGCGGGTCCAGGAAAAGTTCGACGCCCGGAACGCGGCCGGCCACGGGAAGTTCATCCTCTCGGTCAGCCAGGGGATCGCCTGCTACGACCCCGAGGAACCCTGCTCAGCCCAGGAACTCGTCAACCTGGCCGACCAGAGGATGTACGACAAGAAACTCGCCAAGAAAGCCGGCCGGCTGGACCTATCCTCCGGTCGAGCGGGTCTTTTCCCCTCGAAGCCTTCATGAGACCGGGCCCCGGCGCCGGGCATCAGTCCTTGGTCTTGTATCTGGCGAGCTTGTTGTAGAGGGTCGTCCGCGAGATCCCCAGGATCTTGGCCGTCTGGCGGAGGTTCCTCTTCGTCACCTTCAGGAGATAAGTGATGTAGTCCTTCTCCAGGTCGTCGAGGGAGGACAGGTGCTCGCGGCCGACGAAGGCCATCGCCCCCTGGGGCGGAATAAAATCGCGGAGGTTTTTCGGCAGATTGGCGAGCTCGATGAAATCCTTCTTGCAGAGCATGGCCGCGCTTTCCAGGACGTTCTCGAGCTCCCGGATGTTGCCCGGCCAGCCGTACTTGAGGAACAGCTTCTGGACCTCCCGGGAAACGCCCTTCAGGTCCTTGGAGAATTTCTTGTTGGATCCCTGGAGAAAGTGCCGGACGAGGAGCAGGATGTCTTCCAGTCGCTCCCGGAGAGGGGGCAGCTCGATGACGACCTTGTTCAGCCTGTGGAACAGGTCCTCCCGGAAAGCCCCGGACCGGACCCTCTCGGCGAGGTCGCGGTTCGTGGCCGCGATAACCCGGACCTCGACCTGGGTGTTTTCGTTGGCGCCGAGCGGCCGGAACTCGTGGCTTTCGAGGACTCGGAGCAGCTTGGCCTGGACGGCGACCGGGATCTCGGCGATCTCGTCGAGGAAGATGATGCCTCCGTCGGCCTCCTCGAAGAGCCCGGGCTTGTCCTTGTCGGCGCCCGTGAAAGCGCCCTTCTTGTAGCCGAAAAGCTCGGATTCAAAGAGGTTCTCGGGGATCGCGGCGCAGTCGCAGATGACAAGGGGCTTCGCCCGGTAGGGGCTCAGGCTGTGGATGGCCCGGGCCACGACCTCCTTCCCCGTCCCGGTTTCGCCGGTGATGAGGACGCTCGTGAAATACTTGGCGATGTTCTCGATGAGCCCGAAGATCTCGAGCATGTATGGGTTCCGGCTCGACAGGCCCTGGAAGGCGTATTTCCTCTCGAGCTTCCGTTCGAGCTGGAACGTCTCGCGGCGGAGCTCCCGCTTCACGGAGATCCTCCGGAGGATGTCCTGGAGGATGTCGTTCCTATAAGGCCGGGGGATGAAGTCGGTCGCGCCCGCGTGGATGACGTCCAGGATGGCATCCCGCTCGAGCGGCTCGCCCCCGATGAGGACATCGATCAGGGCGTCGAACTTCTTGAGCTTCTTGAGAGCCACGAGGGCGCCGGCGATCGAATCGCCCGAGTCGACGAGGGCGACCCGGATGCCGTTCCCCCGGACGATCGCCAGATAGTCGTCGTTGGTCTGGGAGAAAAACAGGTTGAAGTCGCCGGTCATGGAAGCCCTCTTGATGGTCTCGTAGAGGGAGAAATCGTCGGAGATGATCAGGAGGTTGGTCTGTGCGTCCATCCTGTTTCGGCCCTTCCCTTGGCGCCCCCTATCTTAACAATTTTACCGGCCTTTGGCAACCGGTTCACCCTTTCGGCTTTCATTTTAGCATCAAACCCCTTATTGAATTCCCGCCCGATGTGCATTATATTCGGGGCGCCTTCCGAACGCCCGGACAAAGGAGTCCCCATGAAAGCGGTGATCGTCCTCGCCATGCAAGGCGCCCCGCCCCTGGATTTTCCGGAGCAGGAGCTTGCCGAATTCACCAACCTTCAGGCCAGGCTGGCCCACACGTTCGGGGCCGGAGAGACGGCGGCTCATCGCCGCTACGCCGAGCTCGAGGCGAAGATCCGGACCTGGCCCCGCACGCCGCGGAACGACCCCTTTCACGCTGGCTCTCAGGACCTGGCGGTCCAGCTCCGGCGGGCCAGCGGCCGCAAGGTCGTCCTGGGGTTTAACGAGTTTTGCAAGCCGAGCCTGGACGAGGCCCTCGACCAGGCCGCCGGGCAGAGTGCGGAGAAGATCATCATCGTGACGCCCATATTGACCCGGGGCGGCGAGTACGCCGAGAAGGACATCCCCGAGGCCGTCGAGCGGGCCCGCCGGCGTCATCCTAAGGGGAGTTTCATCTACGCCTGGCCTTTCCCCGCCTCCGAGGTGGCCGATTTCCTGACGGCCCAAGCCGCCCGAGCGATCGGCTGATTGAAAAATGATACAATGACCCCGTCATGGAGCCATGAATGGACGACATCCGGGTTGTCGAGCTGACGCGGAAATTCGACGATTTCACGGCCGTGGACCGCATTTCGTTCGCGGTCCCGAGCGGTGAGCTCTTCGGGCTGCTCGGGCCGAACGGCGCGGGGAAGACGACGACCATCAACATGCTCTCCACCCTCCTCCGGCCGACCTCCGGGCTGGCCGAGGTCGCGGGCTTCGATGTTGTCCGGAACCGGGACCAGGTCCGGCGAAGCATCGGGATCGTCTTCCAGGAGCCCGCCCTGGATAGCCAGTTGACCGGCCGGGAGAACCTCGAGTTCCACTCCATGATGTACGGCATGGGCCGGGAAGAGCGCCGCAAGAAGGTCGACGAGGTCCTGGCCCTGGTGGAGCTCACCGAGAAGGCCCGGGTGAAGGTCCAGAACTATTCGGGCGGGATGAAGCGCCGCCTCGAGATCGCCCGAGGCCTGATCCACCAGCCCAGGGTCCTGTTCCTGGACGAGCCGACCCTCGGCCTCGACGCCCAGACGCGCCGCCATATCTGGGACTACATCAAGAAGCTCAACCGGGAGCGGGGCGTGACCATCATCCTGACGACCCATTACATGGAGGAAGCCGATTTTCTCTGCGGCCGCGTGGCCATCATGGACCATGGGACCTTTGCCGCTCTGGACACGCCGGCAAAGCTGAAGGATGGGCTGGGCGGAGACGTCATCTCCCTGGAGGTGGAGGGCAACGGCGCCGCCTTGGAGACGGAATTCCGGGCTCTCGACTGGATCCGAAAGATCAAGATCCACGACAACGTTTTCAGCCTGACCATGGAGAAGGGCGAGCGCCGGATCCCGGAGCTCATCGGGCTCGCCCAGAAGGCCGGCGTGACGGTCAGCTGCGTGGAGCTCCGGAAGCCGAGCCTTGAAGACGTCTTCCTCTACTTCACCGGCAAGACCATCCGCGAGCATGAGGCGAGCCAGGCCGACCGCAACAGAGCCGCCATGATGACCCACCGCCCGAGGAGGGGACGGTGATCAACCTGACGGCCATCTACGTTCTCTGGCTGCGGGAGATGAAGCGCTATTTCCGGGCCAAGTCCAGGATCCTGGGCTCCCTGGCGATTCCCTTCTTCTTCCTGGCCTTTCTCGGCCTGGGCTTCAACAGGATGGCCGTGCCCGGGGTCACGGGCGGGGTCAATTACATCCGCTATCTCGTCCCGGGCATCATCGGCATGAGCCTCCTTTTCCAGAGCATTTTCGCCGGGCTGTCCGTCCTCTGGGACCGGGAGTTCGGCTTCCTCAAAGAGATCATGGTCGCCCCGGTCAGCAGGGTCTCGATCGTCCTCGGCCGGATCGCGGGCGGCATGACCACGGCCATCGTCCAGGGGTTGCTCGTGATGGCGGTTTCCCTTCTTGTGGGATTCAGGATCAAGGGCCTCCCGGCGCTCCTGATGGCCCTGCTCTTTATGGTCTTTGTCTCGACTTCGTTCATCGGTCTCGGCCTCGTTTTCGCCTCCAAGATCAAGGACATGCAGGGCTACAGCATCATCATGAACTTCGTCGTTTTCCCGCTGTTTTTCCTTTCAGGGGCCCTCTATCCGCTCGAAAACCTGCCGGCCTGGCTCCGGGTCTTTTCCTATTTCGACCCGCTGACCTACGGCGTGGACGGGCTCCGAGGCTCCCTGATCGGTGTTTCGTCCAGGGGGGTCGGGCTCGACCTCCTGATCATGGGCGCAATCTCCGTCCTCATGGTTTTTCTGGGGGCCTGGTCGTTCGAGCGAAGCGAGAGCGCCTGATCGCCCCTGGCCCGGGAGGAACGGCCCGGCCCATCAGTCCCGGTCGCATGGAGGGTGGAATGCAGCGAAAGCCCCGAACAAGCATAAGGCCGCTGTCCTTCCCTGTCGTCCTCATCCTGGCCTTTTTCCTGGCCTCCTGCTCGAAGCGGGCCGGAGCGCCGTCCGGCGTCCCGCCGAACGAACCGGCCAAGGTTGTTGTGAAGGGCGCGAAAATCCGGATCACTTATAGCGGGGTCGATATCTTTTCCGGCGACGTCGGGTCGCCGGAGTCCGGCTTCGAAGCCAGGACAAACGTCTACCGAGATGGGGACAAGGTCAGCCAGGTCATCCTCCTCGTCCCGAAAGGCGAGGGCAGGGTTGGCCTCTCCGGCACGGTCCTCGGCAGCCCGGAGTCCTTTCCCTGTGAAGCCGACCGGCGGGACCGGGGCCCGGTCATGGTCCGTCATTCATCGGGCCTGAGCCGCAGCCTCCTCAACCGGGCCGTCTACGACCGGCTCCGGGACTGGGCGTTTTCCGTCGACGCCGGCCCCCGGGCCGCCGTCCGGCCGATCAAAGAGGGCCCGGCATCGAGGCTGTACGGGCTCGAGGCCGCCGGCGGCGAGATCGTCCTCCGTTTCCGTCCCCGCTTCTACCAGATCCACCGGAACCTCAGGTTTTTCGAGCCGTGGACGTATAAGGTCTGGCCGCGGCCCGTGGCCGGCTGGATCTCCTGGTTCGCCTTTTTCGACCGGGTCACGGAACAGGACATCGTGGACACGGCCGACGCTCTTGCGGAGGTCCTGCTGCCGTTCGGCTACGAGGTCCTCCAGATCGACGACGGCTACCAGAGAGGGGAGGGGCGGCCCGACCTCTGGCTGAACGCGAACGCCAAGTTCCCGCACGGCCTGGGATTCCTGCCGCAATACATCAAGAGCAAGGGCCTCCGGCCGGGCATCTGGACGAATGTCGCTTTCAAGCAGGCCGACTTCGCCGAATCCCACGGGGACTGGTTCGTGACGGACAAGTCGGGTCAACCCGCCCGGGGGAACTGGGTCGGGCTGAGCCTCGACGCCTCCAACTCCCAGGCCCTCGACGCCATCGTGAGGCCGGTTTTCAAGGGTCTCCGCGGCATGGGTTGGGAGTATTTCAAGGTGGACGCCCTCCGCCACCTCCGCTATGAGGGGTACAACGCCCACGCGGATTATTTCCGGCGGAAGAAGCTGGACCTCGTCGTGACCTACCGGCGCTACGTCGAGGTCATCCGGAACGAGATCGGCTGGGACGTCTTCCTCCTCGGCTGCTGGGGGATCCGGCCCGAGCTCATCGGCCTCATCGACGGCTGCCGGATCGGAACGGACGGGTTTTCCTACGCCGGCCTGGCCCAATTCAATTCCTGGAACAACGTCGTCTGGCGGAACGATCCCGACCATATCGAACTCAACGACGACCGCTACCGGTCAACCCTCGTGACGTCCCTGACGGGTTCCGCCCTCCTGCTGACGGACAAACCGTCGTTCTACAGGACAGGCGACGTCAGGCCGGCCAAGCGGGTCGCGCCCGTCCTGGGGACGCTTCCCGGCCAGATCTTCGACGTCGACCCGTCGCGCTCCGACGCCCTCGACCGGGTGGACACGGAGGTCAGCGGAAGCGGCCCCAGGGTCTTCGATGCGGGGCTCGCCCCGACCTGCGACCTCTTCCTCCTTGAGGTCAACCGGCCCTTCGAGGACTGGGTCGTCCTGGGCCGGACCGGAGAGAGCGCCGCGGAGATCCGGTTCGCGGACCTCGGCCTCGACCCGCTGAAGGAATATTTCGTCTACGAATTCTGGTCGGACCGGCTCCTCGGGAGCTTCACCGGCGGGTTCGGACCGGGGCCTCTGGACCACGTCTTCAGGTCCCAGGCCCTCATCATCCGGGAGCGCAGGCCCCATCCGCAGGTCGTCTCGACGAGCCGGCACGTGACGGGCGGCGGTGTCGATCTCGCCGACGTCAGGTGGAAGGACGGAGTCCTCTCCGGCCGGAGCCGCCTGGTCGCCGGTGACCCCTACGAGATCGTGATCACGGAGCCGGAGGGGTTTCGGTTGGAGGGATTCGAGGCTGACGGGGCCGCGCCGCAAGAAATCAGGAGAGAGGGGATCGTCCTGAAGGTCAGGTTCACTGCGGCGGAGAGCAGGGAGATCGGCTGGACGGCGAGATTCAAGGGCCGGTGATCCCCGTCTGAGGTGGGGAAAAATATTTTTATCAATAAGTTATCTTCTCTTCGCGCCTCCGGAGTTCGGCCCGCATTTGACAGACGGGCCGGTTTCCTGTAGGTTGGAAGGCAAGCGGGCGCATCCTGACGGCAGGAATACAAGAACTAGTGGAGAAATTGAAAAATGCTAGCATATATTGAATATCGGCTTGACAAGTCCCGGGGGACTTGTCTAGAATAAATCCGTCCCAATAGTCAGCCCAAAGACCCATGCGTTTCCGCAAGATAAACTATTTTGTTATTCTATTCCTCGGGTTCTCGTTCTTCGGGGGCGTCCCCGTCGAATTCGGGAACGAGGGAGCGTTCTTCCACGGGTTCATGATCCCCAAGCCCGTGATCAGCATCGGCCTCGGCACGAACCTCAAGGATCTCCAGGTCCGCTCGTCTTCGGGCATGAAGGTCTACCAGGTCGACACGGGCTACAAGCTCATCTCGGATGACGCCGTCGAGGCCCAGGTCAAGGGCGGCAGCCAGAAGATCACCGAGAAGTTCGTCCTCCTCGTGGCCCACGCCAAGGAACGGAAGGAGGCGGACCTCCTGGTGGCCGACCTGAAACGGAAGATCTCGGGCAAGATCTATATCGAAGAGAACCGGGAGAACACGGCCGGCGGCGTCTTCGAGGTCAAAGTCGGGGACTTTTTGACCCGCGGCGACGCCCTGGCCGCGATCAAAGTCCTGAACGGATTGGGCCGGAGGGACCTCTGGATCCTCCGCGAGGACATCACCGAGCGGGAATCCCAACCGACCTGGATGCTCCTCGACAACCACCTCCTGCCCCTCGGCCGCGAATCCGTCCTCTACTTCATCCCGGCCAATCCGCAGAGCTTCCTGTCTTTCAACGGCCGGAGCTACCGCGGGCTTTTCATCCTGAAGGGGACGGCGAAGGGGGTCGTTCTGGTCAACGTCCTGAACCTCGAGGATTACCTGAAGAGCGTGGTCGCCGGCGAGCTCAACCCCGATCAGTTCAACGCCATCGAGGCCCTCAAGGCCCAGGCCGTGGCCGCGCGGACCTACGCCATCAAGAACATGGGCCTGTACAAAGATTATGGATACGACCTGATCGACACGCCGCGCTCCCAGTTCTACTCCGGGATGGATTCCGAGCGTCCGCTGAGCACCCGGGCCGTCGATGAGACGCGCGGCGAGGTCATGCGCTACAAGGGCGATCTCATCAACGCCCTCTACATGAGCACCTGCGGGGGCAGGACGGAGGACGTCGAGAACGTGTTTCCCGGCACCCCGTCTCCGTACCTCAAGAGCGTCGAATGCACGTACGAGAAACAGCCGGAGTGGGACCTCGAAGTCAAGAACCCCGTCGTCCCCGTCATGGTCGGCGGGCATAACGCGAGCCTGGATGCGGCTTTCCTGGTCGGCCTGGGCGTCATCCCCTTGGGCATCGAGCCCCTGGATTTCCGCCAGGACTGCTCCTTTGAGGAGGCGATGGAATGGATCGGCTCGGCGCGACGTCTCCTGGGCGTCATGCCCAGGGATTTCGCCCCAGAGCCCGCGCCTCTCGACTACGCCAACCTGGCCAGGATTCTGGTCCAGGCGTTCGGCTGGGAGGAGCGGGTCGTCCGCCTCATGGTCCCGTCCGAGGCCGATTTCCAGCTGAAGGACCTGCCGCAGATCCATGGAAAAGACCGGGGGGCCCTGGCCTATTGCCTCCAGTCGCAGATCTTCCCGGCTTCCCTGAAAACGGGCGACCCGCGTCGCCCCGTCAGCCGGGCCGAGCTGGCCATGGCCCTGCGCAGGATCCTCGCGGCCGAGAAGAATTTCTACGAGTCGGGGACCTTCCGTTCGGCCAGGAAAAATACCATCGAAGTGGGCCAGGACTTCGAGCGCAGGACCCTCCGCCTCTCCCCGCATTTCTTCCTGCTCCGGAAGCTGGACGACGCGGAGCCGGATTCCTTCGCCTCCCACCTGACGCTCCTCGGCGGGGAGAAGGTCCAGTGGATCGAGCGCGAGGGCGAAGTCAGCTGCCTCGAGGTCTTCTACCCGCCGAACTCCAATGTCCTCGACCGGTCCTCGCGGTTCAACCGCTGGCAAGTCCAGAAATCGGCGAGCGAGCTCGACGCCATGATCGGGCCGTCTTTCCCCGTCGGACGCATCGTCGACATGGCCGTCAAGGCCCGGGGGGCCTCGGGACGCGTGACCGAGCTCCTTATCACGGGCACGGACAACAAGGTGACCGTGCGCGGCTTCCAGATCCGCGAAGTGCTGGGGCTCCGGGACACGCTGTTCGTCATCGACAAGTCCTACGACGAAGCGAGCCGCGTGAGCGGCTACACGTTCTCCGGCCGTGGCTGGGGCCACGGCGTCGGCCTCTGCCAGGTGGGGGCGTACGGGATGGCCCTGGCGGGCGCGAGGTACACGGACATCCTGAAGAAGTATTACGTCGGGATCAAGATCGATAAGCTGGGATGACCATGAAGAGGACGAGAGCCCTCAACGCCGCCAAGACCGAAGCCAGGGAGTTCCAGACCCCGGCGTCGGGGATCTTCTTCACCGTCAAGAAAGTCCTATACAGCGGGAGATCGCGCTTCCAGACGATCGAGATCATCCGTAACAAGGACTACGGCCGGGTCCTGCTCCTCGACGGCCTCGTCCAGACGACCGAACGGGACGAGTTCTACTACCACGAGATGCTCGTCCACCCGGCGATGGCCTCCCACCCGGGGCCAGAGCACGTCCTGATCATCGGGGGCGGGGACGGCGGCGCCCTCCGCGAGGTCCTCAAGTACGGGGTGAAAAAGGCCTGGATGGTGGAGATTGACGGCCAGGTCATCGAGGCCTGCCGCGAGCATTTTCCGTGGCTGCGGCCCGCCTTCCGGGACAAGAGGGCGGAGCTCGTCGTCGCCGACGGGAACGTTTTCATCGATAGGACGGCCCAAAAATTCGACGTCATCATCGTCGATTCGTCGGACCCCGTCGGGCCGTCGACGGTCCTCCACGAAGAGGCTTTTTACCGGAAGCTCGAATCCAGGCTCAAGGCCGGCGGCATCATCGCCGCCCAGGCCGGCTCCCTCATGCTCCATCAGGATTCGCACGCGAGGAAGAGCGTTTTCCTGAGGCGGATCTTCCGCCATTCGGAGCTCTATCTCGGCCCGGTCCCCACCTACCCGGTCGGTATGTGGTGCTACAATTTCCTCTCGGACAGGATCGACCCTCGCTCGGTCAGGAAGCTGCGGTTCCCGAAGGGGCTCCGGTACATCAACGAGGACGTGATGCGGGCGTCCTTCGCCCTGCCCAACTTCCTCAAAGAGAAGCTTTAGGCGGCGAAGCGCTTGCCGAGCTCGGCGAGCATGTCGTCGGTCATCCGGGCCAGATCGTAATTAGGGCGCCAGCCCCACTCGCGGCGGGCCGCCGAATCGTCGATCGAGGCGGGCCAGGAGTCGGCGATGGCCTGCCGGAAGTCGGGCTTGTATTCGCAGATAAAAGAGGGGACCCGCGTTTTGATCTCGGCGGCCAGCTCTCCCGCCGTGAAGCTCATGGCGGTGACGTTAAAGTTGGAGTGGTGCCGGAGCTTGGCGAAGTCGGCTTCCATCAGGTCGATCGTGCACTTCAGGCAGTCGGGCATGTACATCATGGGCAGGCGCGTGTCCTCCCGAAGAAAGCACGTGTAGCGTCTGTATTTCACGGCCTCGTAGAAGATGGCGACCGCGTAATCGGTCGTCCCGCCGCCGGGCAGGGTCTGGTGGCTGATGATCCCCGGATAGCGGCAGCCCCGGACGTCGAGCCCGTATTTCTGGACATAGTAATCACAGAGGAGCTCGCCCGCGACCTTGGTCACTCCATAAATCGTTTTCGGGTCGAGGACCGTGTCCTGGGGAGTGTTTTCCCGGGGGGTCGCCGGGCCGAAGACGGCGATCGAGCTCGGCGAGAAGACCCGGACGAGGCCCAGCCCGCGCGCGGCCTCGAGCACGTTATAGAGCCCGTTGATGTTGACGTCCCAGGCCTTCTGGGGGTTTTTTTCCCCGGTGGCGGAGAGGAGAGCGGCCAGGTGGTAAACGGTGTCGATCCTGCATTTCCGGATGAGCCCCTCGAGGGCCGGCCGGTCGAGGATGTTCAACAGCTCGAACGGCCCGGATTCGACGAGCGGTCCCTCGGGCCTGACGACGTCCGTGACGAGAACGTTGTCGGCGCCGTATCTCGACCGGAGAGCGTTGGCCAGCTCCGAGCCGATCTGGCCGGCCGCGCCCGTCATCAGGATCCGTTTCGTCTCTTTCGCCATGAAGTATTCTCCGTCCGTTGAATCGTCGGCTAGATGAAGCGATATTAATAGCACAGGCCGCCGGCCGAAAGCAACAAACCGCAGCGCCGCTCAATCTGCGTCCAGCGGGTCCGTGGCTTCCGCGATTGTATCACCGGGAAGTGTAAGTGGTTATCCGGGCGGCGGATAGCTCGGGGTCAGGTCTCAAAAAAGTGCAAGAATGAAGATTTGACCCCATCTTGTCCCTCTTGCCTTGCGCGGCGTCTTCCGCTAAAGTGATAATCCTCAGTCATGACGAAGCCGAAGATCAACCCGGAGGAGACATGACCATGCCCATCGTCCTCAACGGAGAAGGACTGACCATCGAAAAAGTCGTCCAGGTCGCCCGCGGCGGTGAACCCATTGCCCTCGCCTCCGAGGCCAAAAAGCGGATCAAGAAATGCCGGGCCCTTCTCGAAGACAAGATCCAAAAGAAAGAGATCATGTACGGGGTCAACACCGGCATCGGCGAGCTGGCCAACGTCGTTCTCACCCAGGACCAGGTCGAAAAATACCAGCGTTACCTCGTTTACAGCCACGCCGCCGGCTACGGCAAGCCCATGCCCGAGGAGGTCGTCCGGGCCGCCATCCTCAGCCGGATCAACTGCCATTGCCACGGCCACTCCGGACTCCGCCTGGCCGTTGTCGAAACCCTCGTCAACATTCTCAACAAAGGCGTGACGCCCGTCATGTGCGAGAAGGGCTCGGTCGGCGCCTGCGGCGACCTCGCGCCCATGGCCCAGATGGCCCTCGTCCCCATGGGAGAGGGCGAAGCCTTCTATCGCGGCGAGCGCCTCCCCGGCGCCGACGCCCTCCAGCGGGCCGGCATCAAGCCCGTCGTCCTCCACGCCCGGGACGGGCTGGCCATGATCAACGGCTCGAACGTCATCACCGGCATGTCGGCCCTCGTCATCCAGGACGTCCACCGCTGGCTCAAGATGTCCGAGATCGCCGCGGCCATGACCCTCGAAGTGCTCAACGCCAACATGAAGGCCTACGACGAGCGCCTTCACAAGACCCGCGGCTATCCGGGCGCCATCGAATCGGCCGAGAACGTCCGCCGGGTCACCGAAGGGAGCGCTCTCCTCGCCCGGCCCGGCAAGAAGGTCCAGGACGCCTACAGCCTCCGGAGCACGCCCCAGGTCGTCGGCGCGGCCCGCGACGCCCTCAAGTGGGCCCGCTACATGATCGAGATCGAGCTCAACGGGGCCGCCGACAACCCCGTCTTTTTCCCCGATGAACAGCTCGTCCTGACGGGCGCGAACTTCCAGGGCGTGCCCATGGCCTTGGCCCTCGAGCTCCTGGGCACGGCCGTGACCACGGTCGCCGTCCTTTCCGAGCGGCGCCACAACCGCCTCATGAATCCTCACCTCAGCGCCGGCCTGCCCGCCTTCCTCACCAAGGGCGCCGGGATGTTCTCGGGCCTCATGCTGACCCAGTACACCGCCGGAGCCCTCGTCTGCGAGAACCGCGTCCTCTGCCACCCGGCGGCCACGGGGTCTATCCCGGCCGCGGCCGACCAGGAGGACTTCGTCAGCATGGGCATGACGACGGCCCTCAAGACGCGCCAAATCATCGACAACGCCCAGGCCGTCCTGGCCATCGAGCTCATCGCCGGCGCCCAGGCCGTCGATCTCCGCAAGCCCGTCAAGCCCGGCAAGGGCGTTCAGGCCGCCTACAGAGTCATCCGGAAGCACGTCAAGTTCCTCGAGGAAGACAGGCCCCTGTTCGACGACATCAACAGGCTCAAGGAGGTCGTCCAATCCGGCGAGATCCTCGAGGCGGTCGAGGCGGCGGTCGGGACGCTGAGCTAAGTGAGCCTGCGCATCGCCCTCGTGACCGGAGCCAGCCGCGGCATGGGCCGGGCCATCGCCCTGCGGTTGGCCGAGGACGTCTCCGGCGTCGCCGTCCACTATTTCAGCCGCCGGGAGGAAGCCCAGGAGCTGGCCGCCGCCATCCGCGAAAAAGGCAAGCTCAGCGCCGTCTTCCGGGCCGACCTCACCAAGAAGGCCCAGGCCGCCGGCCTCATCAAGAAGGTCGAGGAGAAGTTCGCCCGGATCGACATCCTGGTCAACAACGTCGGGCCCTTCCTCGTCAAGCCCTGGGACCAGCTCGAGGTCTCCGACTGGGAGCGCGTCCTCCGGGGCAACCTCCTCGGCTCCTACTTCTGCATCAAGGCGGCCCTGGCGGGGATGAGGAAGCACCGCTGGGGGAGGATCGTGAACATCGGCTACAGCCGGGCCGAGCAGCTGATCTCCTTCCCGACGATCGTGCCCTACGCTGCCGCCAAGACGGGCCTTCTCATCCTGACCCGGACGGCCGCCGTCTCCGAGGCCCCGAACGCGATCACGGTCAACATGGTCTCGCCCGGGCTGATCAAGGGCGGCGTCCTTCCCCAGGCCCGGGACCTCTCCGAGTCCCACCTGGGCACCTTCGCGGATGTGGCCGAGGCCGTGGCTTTCCTGGCCTCCGACAGGGCCGCCTCCATCACGGGCACCAACCTCATCGTCGCCGGCACCTGGAAGATGTGAACCGGCCCTGGCGGGGCGCTCCGCCGGGGACAAAGAGGGGGCGACGTGCCCCCGGGCTCATTGACTTCCCCAGGGGCCCGAGCTAACATTGGGGAAATCGAGAATCGTCCCAAGGAGGGTTCATATGACTGTTCTGCTTTGGATCGCCATCGTCCTGATCGTTCTTTTTCTCTCCGGCATCCGGATCATCCGGCCCACGCATCGCGCCCTGGTCGAGCGCCTCGGCCGGTATAACCGGTTCGCCAAGGCCGGCTTCCAGTGGATCATCCCCGTCGTGGAAACCCTGCACAGCGTCAACATCACGGAACAGATGGTGGACGCGGCGCCCCAGGAGATCATCACCTACGACAACCTCAACGCCCGGGTCGATGCCCAGGTCTATTTCAAGGTCAAGGACGACGAGGAGAGCGTCAAGGCCTCCCAGTACAACGTCAACAACTACCAGTGGCAGATCGTCAACCTGGCCCGGACGACCCTCCGCAACATCATCGGCACCCTGACCCTCAAGTCGGCCAACAGCGAGCGCGGCAAGATCAACGAGGAGCTGCTCAAGACCCTGTCCACCGAGACGGCCCGCTGGGGGATCGACATTGTCCGGACCGAGCTCAAGGAGATCGACCCGCCCAAGGACGTCCAGGAGACCATGAACAAGGTCGTCAAGGCCGAGAACGAGAAGGTCGCGGCCGTCGATTTCGCCACGGCCCGCGAGACGGTCGCCGACGGCGAGCGCCGGGCGGAGATCAAGAAGGCCGACGGCATCCGGCAGGCCAAGATTCTCGAGGCCCAGGGCGAGGCCGAGGCCATCCGCCTGGTCAACGAGGCGGCCGAGAAGTATTTCGTCGGGAACGCCCAGGTCCTGCGCCGCCTCCAAGCGCTTGAAACGGCCCTCCAGAATAACGCCAAGATCGTCCTTCCGTCCGATAAGGACATCGTCAACGTCATCGGGGAGATGGCCGGCGTCCTGCCGCTCAAGAAATCGTAGGGGGATTGTCCTGCTTACAAAAAAGCGGGACAGATCTACTTCTTTCCAATTTTCTTAGCAGAAAGCAGACTCAAGCCCTTATTGTAAAGGCCGGGTTCAGTCGATCCCGACGAGCTGGACCTTGACCGGACGCGATTTCCCGTCGCGGTCGACGGTCAGGGTCACCGTATCCCCGATCTTATAGTTGTCGAGCGCGCTGAAGAGGTCGTCATAGGACTTGACCTTCGTCCCGTCGATGGCCTTGATGACGTCGCGGACGTAGAGCCGGCCGAAACTGTCCCGGCCGAGGCCGCGCAGCCCGAGCTCGTAAGCCGGGCCGCCCCGCGGCACGTCGAGGATGACGGCGCCCTCGATGTCGGTCCGGCGGGCGTATTGGTCCTTGAGGAACGTCAGCCCGCCGATCCCCGGCCGGGTGACCTTGCCGAACTGGATGATCTGGGGCACGATCTTCTTGATCATGTCCACCGGCACGGCGAAGCCGACCCCGCTCGAGGTCCCCGACGGGCTGATGATCATCGTATTCATCCCGACGAGCTCCCCGGACGAATCGAGGAGCGGCCCGCCCGAGTTCCCCGGGTTGATCGAGGCGTCGGTCTGGATCATGTCGCGGATCGTCACCCCGCCGGCGCCGGGCATGTTTCGGCCGAGAGCGCTGACGATGCCCTTGGTGACCGTATGGTCGAACCCGAACGGGTTGCCGATGGCGATGACCTTCTGCCCGACCTCGAGGTCCTCGGATGTCCCGATCCGGACCGGAAGAAGGTCCGGCACCCGTTCCTGGAGCTGCAGGACGGCGATGTCCTTCGCCGGCTCGCGGCCGATGAGCTTGGCCTCGACCTGCTTCTGGTTGGACAGGCTGACCATGAACTTGACCCCGTCCTCGATGACGTGGAAGTTGGTCACGATGTGCCCCTGGTCGTCCCAGACGAAGCCCGAGCCGCTGCCCCTGGCCACGGGCTG
>Ga0187886_1000237_pt1 | contig 74575 bp, 66 predicted proteins | sample June2016WEW_20_1_FD_133001 | JGI IMG/M metagenome (GOLD analysis project Ga0187886, IMG submission 133001) | Peatland microbial communities from SPRUCE experiment site at the Marcell Experimental Forest, Minnesota, USA - June2016WEW_20_150 | ecosystem: Environmental > Terrestrial > Soil >... | reverse complement strand
GCTGTCGCACACACCAGGCCCAACCTTTGCTGGCTCGATGCTCGGTTACCCTTACATATCTTTTACCTGCCGGCGGCTCAAACATCATAAATATATTGGCTGCTCCGTTGCGTTTGTCTTCGTAATCATATCGATTTGCTTTGCCCTGCCTTTCCTGTATAAGCTCTCGCATCTCCAAAATCAACTGCTTTGGACGCTCATCAAAACACACCAACGGCCTTTTGGGGTTATAAGCCCTTTTATACGCATATAGGGATGCTCCATATATCTACACGCCAAGGCTTAAGTTCGTTTTTTTAAGCGGTTGGCTAATAGTCATATGTGATACCGAATCTACCCCCGACTACGACATCCGAGGGCAGGCAGATTTTTTTAGACGCGGATTCAGAAGTTTGCGGGTTGCATCAGGGTGACGCCGGAAAGTATATTAGTATATGCGTATATACTTATGGAGTGATTTAAGAAGGAGGAGTTTGGGAATTGGTGCCCGGCTTCGTTGCGGAACTACGCCGAGGTCTTCGCTTCGAGGGTTAGTAGGGCTAACCGGATAAGACTTCTTTTAATGTTTTGCAGACGAGGGCGACATCGTCTTTGGTCAGGTTATTGTAGAACGGCAGGGCGATAGTCCTTTCGGCGACGGATTCGGTAACGGGGAAATCGCCTTGCTTATAGCCGAACCGTTCGGCCATAAACGGCTGGAGGTGGACAGGCGAAAAATAGTTAGAGACCTGAATGCCTTTAGCTTTCATCGATTCGAGAATTTTATCACGCTGCTTTTGGGAGAATTTATCCGTTAATCGAACGACGAAGACGAACCAGCTTATATTGCAGCCGATGGGTTCGGCGGGGACGATTAGACGGTCGTCGCCGGCGAGCATTTCCTGATACCATTTTGCGACCTGAGCGCGTTTGGCTTTTATTTCGTCGATTCTGGAAAGCTGGACGATGCCGAGCGCACAATTTATGTCACTGATACGGTAATTATAACCCAGCCGTTCGTGGCTTAGCCAGGCGCCGGTTTTGCCCCTACCCTGATTTCGGAGCGAGACGCACATATCTGCTAAATCATCGTCGTCGGTCAAAATCATACCGCCTTCACCGGTGGTGATTTGCTTGTTCGGGTAAAATGCAAATACGCTCATTTTGCCGAATGTTCCGGTTTTCCTGCTGTTTAGTTCAGAGCCCAATGCTTCACAGCTATCTTCAAGGACGGTCAGGTTGTGCTTTTCGGCGATTCGGCAGATTTTGTCGAAGTCAGCGGGGCTGCCAAAGGCCTCGACCGGCATAATGGCTTTAGTCTTTTTGGTGATTTTGGATTTGATTTTTGTTGGGTCGATGTTCAGAGTTTCCGGGTCAATATCAACAAAGACGGGTTTGGCGCCAGCCATCATAATAGTAGTTGCAGAGGCAATGAAAGTGAACGGCGTAGTAATAACCTCATCGCCCGGGCCGATTCCCAGAGACAAGATACATAAAAACAAGCCGCTGGTCCCGCTATTGACCGCAACAGCCCGCCTTCTGCCGATATATTCGGCTAAAGCAGCTTCAAATTCCGCTACCTTAGGGCCGAGTGAAAGATTAGGAGTGCGAAGGACGGCGCAGACCGCTTCGATTTCTTTTTCGGTGATGTCCGGCCGAGATAGATATATCCGCATAAGAAAATCGTCCTCATCAAAGAGCATAAATGCGTAAAAATCATATTCTACCGTCTGCGACTGATAAATCAAAGCATTTTCGCCGGATTAAAGTTGCCAAAATTACTTGCAGCGATGGTGAGACGACCTTAAAATGCGTTTTTCAAAGTCTAAAAACAAGGCGAATATATGTTGGCCAAATTGAACAGCGTAACGCTGGTTGGAATAGAGGGCGTTATTTGCGAGGTTGAGGTTGATGTTGCGCGCGGCGGATTCGAAAAGTCATTAATCGTAGGGCTGCCGGATGCCGCTGTAAAAGAAAGCACCGAGCGGGTCAAAAGTGCAATTATCAATTGCGGCTACAAGTATCCCAAAACGCAGTCGCTCATAAATCTGGCCCCTGCCGATGTCAAAAAGGCAGGACCAGCTTTCGATTTACCTATCGCATTAGGTATGCTCATTGGAGAGGGCGCTTTGGTCAGCTCGGTACTTAAGGATTTTGTTATCATCGGCGAGTTAGCTCTGGATGGACGCGTTCGAGAAGTCAACGGCGTATTGAGTATGGCGATGACCGCTGCGGCAAACGGTTTTAAGCGAATGATTGTTCCCTTGGAGAACGCCGAAGAAGCAGCAGTTGTCCAGGATGTGGAAGTGTATGGCGTCGGCTCATTAGCTCAGGCGGCGGGTTTTCTTTCGGGACAGTTACCACTGGAGACAACAACTATTGACATCAATCAGCTTTTTAACGCAGCATCAGACTATGAAGTTGATTTTGCAGATGTTAAGGGCCAGGAAAGCGTCAAACGTGCGCTGACCATTGCCGCCTCCGGCAGCCACAATATAATGATGATAGGCCCGCCGGGGGCGGGCAAGACAATGCTGTCGCAAAGATTAGCAACTATTCTGCCGGCGTTGAGCGTGGAAGAATCGCTCGAAACAACCCGTATATACTCGTCTGTGGGCCTATTGGGCAAAGGCAAGGCGCTGTTGGCCACTCGTCCTATCCGGATGCCACACCATTCAGCCAGCGGCCCGGCCCTCGTAGGCGGGGGCACAAATCCCCGGCCTGGGGAATTGTCTCTGGCACATTTCGGAATATTGTTTCTCGATGAGTTCGCCGAATTTCCCAGACACATTCTTGAGATGATTCGTCAGCCATTGGAGGACGGGTTTGTTACAGTCTCACGTGCCAAAGGCACTATCCGTTTTCCCGCTCAATTTATGTTAGTTGCAGCAATGAATCCGTGTCCGTGCGGCTATTTCGGCACGGATGCGAGGAGGTGTAAGTGCACGCCCGGCCAGATTGAGCGATATCTGTCAAAAATATCCGGGCCTTTGGTTGATAGAATCGATATCCATATTGATGTTCCGCCAATCAGTTTCAGCAAGCTGCGCAGCAAATCAGACCAGCTCGACTCAGCCACAATGAGAGAGGATGTTATCAGGACCAGAGACGTCCAGGGGAAGCGATTCGGCAACGACAAGCCGATGACGAATGCGAGAATGAGTCACAAGCAGGTTCGAAAATTTTGTGAGCTCGACCAGGCCTGCGAAATGCTGCTCAAGCAAGCAATGACCGAGTTCGGCTTGAGCGCCCGTGCTCACGATAAGATTTGCAAGGTTGCCCGAACGATAGCAGACTTGGCTGGTGTCGAAAACATCCAGCCCGAACACATTGCCGAAGCAATCAGTTATCGAAAATTAGACAGAAAATTATAAATCCGGTGCAGCATCTCAAAGAGCATCTTGACACAGCTGAACTCAAAAATTACTTTAATTGTGCAGCGACGCATCAGAATCTCAAAAAACCTGCAGGGCGGCTGTTAAGCGATGCAGCGAAATTTGTTACGGGGCATTGATGGATGGTTAAATGCTTTCAGCGGGGTTTGATTATGATTATTGTGGTTATGGGCGTTTGCAGCAGCGGAAAAACGGTCATCGGCGGGCTTCTTGCTCAAAGGTTAGGATTATCATTCTGCGATGCAGATGATTTCCATCCTGAATCAAATGTCAAAAAAATGAGCAGAGGTATTGCACTGAACGATAAGGACCGGCTGCCCTGGCTGAAAAGTATGGCGGGTAAAATGCCTCAATTGGAGAAAGGCGGCGGGGCGGTTTTAGCATGCTCGGCCTTAAAGAATTCTTACAGAAACATATTAAGGACCGGCAGCAGAGACGTGAAATTTATTTATCTTAAAGGGACAAAGGAGATTATCCTTAAGAGAATAAAGAACCGCAAGGGACATTTCTTCCCCCCCTCTCTGGTGGATAGTCAGTTCGAAACCCTTGAGGAGCCGGAAGATGCAATCGTAGTCGATATCGCACGGAAACCTGATGTTATCGTAGAAGAGATTGTCCGCAAATTGAACAAAGGTTAATCGATTGAATGGTTATATCCGAAGAGAATCAACAAAAAGGGGTAAGTTTCGAAAAAGCCAAGCGGCTGGTGGGACGATTTTTTGCCGAGAATGATTATACCGGCAGGAAACTATTAGTTATTATTCCCGACGGCACCCGCTCCGGCCCCATAGGCGACATATTCAAAATCATTTATGATTGTTTATGCCAAAAGGCAAAAGCCATCGATTGCTTAGTAGCGCTGGGAACTCACCCGCCGATGACGGAAGAGCAGATTTGCACCAGACTGGGTATGACACCGCGCGAGCGCAACAGCAAATTTGCATCGGTAAAACTTTTCAACCACGAGTGGGAAAAGAAACAAACGTTCACCACCATCGGGAAAATCTCCGCTGATGAAATTCATCGGATAAGCGGCGGGCTATTTAGCGAGGAAGTCAATGTTGCAATCAATAAATTGATTTTCGATTACGATGAATTTTTCATTTTAGGCCCGGTGTTTCCGCACGAGGTTGTGGGCTTTTCAGGGGGACATAAATATATCTTTCCCGGAATCGCAGGGTGGGAAATCATAAACTTCTTTCACTGGCTCGGCGCCGTTATCACAAATCCCTGCATAATCGGCAATAAATGGACGCTGACCCGGGGAGTGATTGAAAAAGCCGCCTCGCTTATAAAAACACCCGGAAAGCTTTTCGCCATAGTGGCCGTGGAAAATAAGCTCAAGGGAATATTCATCGGAGATTGCGTCGAGGCGTGGGAAAAAGCAGCCGACCTTTCCGAGAAAGTGCATATCGTCTATAAAGATAAGCCATACAAAACTATTCTCGGCATAGCACCAAAGATGTATGAAGACATCTGGACGGCTGGTAAGGTTATGTTTAAACTCGAACCGATAATTGCTGACGGCGGTATGCTGATTATCTACGCCCCGCACATCAGCGAAATCTCATACACACACGGTAAAGTTATTGATAAAATCGGCTACCACAGCCGGGATTATTTCCTCAAACATAAGGGCAAATTCGCCGCTATCCCGCGGGCCGTGCTGGCACACTCAACCATTCTTAAAGGCATCGGCACATACATCGACGGCATCGAAAAGCCGAGGGTCAATGTAGTATTAGCCACGGGCATCAGCAGGAAACGCTGTCGAAAGGTGAACCTGGGTTATATGAATCCAAACCAAATTGATATAGCTAATTATGAAAATAAGGAAGATAAGGACATTTTGGTTGTGCATAACGCAGGAGAAACGCTGTATAGATTGTCCAGCGGATATATACCAACGATTCCTAATCAGTAATAAACAGTAAATTAGGAAAGGCAGCATAAAATGGCAAAAGTGGATATCGGGCTTTGGGGGCTGGCTGTGATGGGCCAAAACCTCGTCCTGAATATGGAAAGCAAGGGCTTTACCGTCGCTGTTTATAATCGCACAGCCGAAAAAACCAGAAAATTTGCCGAAGAGCACACCAGGGGCAAAAATATTATTCCCACTTACGAGGTCAAAGATTTTATTACCCGGCTGGCCAGGCCGCGAAAAGTTATGATTATGGTCAAGGCAGGTGAGGCGGTGGATATGGTTATAGAACAAATTCTGCCGCACCTCGAAAAAGCCGACATCATAATCGACGGGGGCAATAGTCATTTTTCAGATACTATCAGGAGGTGCAAAGAAATCGAGGAAAAGGGCTTACTCTACATCGGCACAGGCATCTCCGGCGGAGAGGAAGGCGCACTAAAAGGGCCATCCATAATGCCCGGCGGAAGCGAAAAGGCCTATAAGGCTATTGAGCCGATTTTTACTAAAATAGCAGCTCAAGTAGATGGCCAGCCGTGCTGCACGTATATCGGCGATGACGGTGCCGGCCATTTCGTCAAGATGACCCACAACGGCATCGAATACGGCGATATGCAGCTCATCTGCGAGGCATACTATTTGATGAAAAACGCCCTCGGAGAAAGCAGCGACCAGATGCACGATGTATTCGCGGAGTGGAACAAGGGGGAACTGGACTCATATCTAATTCAAATAACCGCTGACATCCTCTCAAAAAAAGACAGCGAAACCGGCAAGCCGCTGGTGGAAGTTATTCTCGATAAAGCAGGACAAAAAGGCACCGGCGCCTGGACTTCCCAGACTGCACTGGCCCTGGGTATTGCGACGCCGACAATTGCTGAAGCCGTTTTCGCCCGCTGTATTTCGGCTATCAAGGACCAGCGTGTTGCGGCATCGAAGCAGCTCTCGGGGCCAAGCGGTAAATACACCGGCAATAAAGCTGAATTCTTAAAAGCCATTCGAGACGGCCTTTATGCCTCCAAAATTTGCTCATACGCACAGGGCTTTGCGATGATGGCCGCAGCGGCAAAAGAATATAACTGGAAATTGAATCTCGGCAGGATTGCTATGATATGGCGAGGCGGCTGTATTATAAGAGCACAGTTCCTTCGCCGAATCAAGGAAGCTTACGACCACAATGCCAGCTTGGCCAACCTGCTGCTTGACCCATACTTTAAGAAGATTGTGGAAAACGCACAGGGAAATTGGCGAAAGGTGGTTTCTACAGCCGCCGAGCTGGGTATTCCTGTCCCGGCCTTTAGCTCGGCCTTGAATTACTACGACAGTTATCGCAACCCACGATTGGCTGCCAATATGATTCAGGCCCAGCGCGACTATTTCGGCGCACACACTTACGAGCGCATCGACAAAGAAGGCACTTTCCACACCGACTGGCTGAAAATTTGATTTTCCGACTTCGCCTCCGTCTTCGCTAAAGCTACGCCGGACAAGAATGCCAACCACGAATCAGCAATAGGCAAGACTGATGGATTTCAACCCGCGCAGGCAGGCATCTCAGCAAGCCGTGACTTTCAGCTAAGCTTTTTCCTCAGCAGCAAATCATATTCGGTCTCGAACCGTATTTTGTGCTTGACCTCTTCTTCTGCTAATGCAAGAAGCAATTCGCCGGACTCTACATCTTTAGCTTGTGCCACCAGATTCACATACGTCCTGAAAGATGCTTCTTCCTTTTCCATTCCCAGCATTAGCATGTCCTTATAATCCATATCCAGTAACGGCTGGTCATCCGATACAATATAATCGTGCTCAGGGACAGTGGCTTTTCCCAGTACCGGCAATACCTTACCCGTCTTCATAACTTCCAGCTCCAGTTTGGCCTTGTGCTCCAGCTCTTCTTCGGCTAAATCTTCAAAAATCTTGCGCATCTCCGGACTATTCACACGCTCCGCCAAAGCCATATAAAAATTGTTGGCCTCTATTTCTCTGGCTATCGCGAATTCCAGAATCTCGTCATCAGGATTAACTTCGGTCATCGTCTGTTTCTCTTAATAGTTGGCCAATCTCAAGCATTAATCCCCCTTTCAAAGCAGCCATTACACCCTTGGGCCATCGCTCTAAGCTGCTTTGTAAATTATAACCTTTAGGGCTCCGAAGTAAAGATTTGTTTTGAATGCTCTCTACGGTTAATCCTTTTTGCCACACATATCCGTCATACACCTTAATCCTCAACAGGGGGATACGATGTTCCTTTCCCATCTTAATCCAATACCAAAAACAAATTGACATAACTGATACTTCTTTCTACTATTGAGAAAACGAAAAACTTAAAGCGCAAAGCGCAAAAGTAAGGAATTCCACAGTTTTTACCCGCCTTCGCAGAAAGCCACGGGTGCGAACCCGTGGATGAATGCGAAAAGGGTAACCCTCCGAAGCCAACGGCGAAGGAGGGTATGCTTCGGCGGGTCTCGCCGAAGCAGGTGAAGTCGCCGACGCTCCAAAGCTTTGGCGACGTAGCGATGCCACGGCTGTAAAGTCGTGGAGCTTCACTTTTAAGTTTTTAGCTTCTTATGGCCAGCCATAATTTAGCATATATCAAAATAGGCGAGCTGGAAATCATCGGATATTCGGTCGCCGCTGAGGAAACCGTCGTTGCAATGCCGCAGTTGGACGTCTGCTTCGACATCGGCAAGGCGCCTAACCAGATTATTCCCATAAACAATATCCTGCTCACGCACGGACATATGGACCACGCCGCCGGCATTGCGTATTACTTGTCCCATCGAAATTTTTGCGGCCAATCGCCGGGAACGATTTTGGCTCCTGAGAATCTGCTGGGCCCAATAAGAGAAATAATAGATGCCTGGTCTCGTTTGGACGGCAATAAAATACCTGCCAACCTCGTTGGCGTAAAAGCCGGCGACGAGTATCAAATAAAACCGAATCTCTTCACAAGGGTATTTCCAACAAAGCACAGCAGGGGCGCTGTTGGTTATAGCGTAATCGAAAAACGAAAAAAAATTAAACCCGAGTATGCAAACCTTACAGGTCCACAAATCGTCGAATTAAAAAAGCAGGGCATCGAAATTGATTATCCGCTGGAGATTCCAATTGTTACCTACCTTGGTGATACGCAGTTCGTTGATTTTTCGCAGTTGAAATATATCGTTGAAAGTAAGATTTTAATCGCCGAATGCACATTCTATCAAACCGAGCATACCGAAAGAGCCGAAGTCGGCAGACATATGCACATCACTGAATTTGCAGAGCTAATCGGAAAGCTGCAGAACGAGTATATTATCATCACACATACAACCCAGCGAACTCCCATGCGGGACGTTCGCAGGATATTAAAGGAAGCTCTCCCGCCGGAAAAATATGACAGAGTTATCCTCCTTATGGACAAAAGGCAGAAATAGCTGACTCGATATCAGCTTCAGCACATCGTCTTGCCTGAACAAGGTTACTTCTCGTGGTAGGGCCGGCCGACCTTATACTGTTCCATTCGTTTTTGAATCTCACCGGCAAGCTCTTCCTGACCGTTGGTCTTTGCGGCGTTGACGGCTTGTTCAGCCGTCGCAATCGCATCGTCGAACCTGCCTGCCGCCGCGTAGGCGGCGGCAAGGGTGTCTAAGAAATAGGGCTCCCTGTGCCCCGTCAGTTCACAGGCGTGCTGAGCGTATTCGACTGCCCTGTTGGCGTCCTGAGCAGATACGTCGCCGGCGGTGGCCAGCAGCCACGCCAGTGCGTCAAGGACGTCGGGCCTGTTGTATTTTAGCTTCACTGCCTTGGTCAAATTCTGGATAGCCGGCTCATATTTTTTCACTTGAGAATAAGCGATGCCCAGATTTGCGCACGCCTCCGGCTGGTCGGGGCTTCTCCGCAATGCTTCGTTGAGGTATGCAATGGCCTCATTTGTCCTGCCTGCTGCCAGCAGTGCAGCCCCCATTTTCCTGTGAGCGTCTGGATAGTTGGGGTCCAGCTTCAGCGCCTCGCCAAATAATTTTATGGCCTCGTCATATTTTTTTTGCACGCTCCACACCACAGCCAGATTGTAATACGCATCCGCGGAGGCCTGCTTGCGCCTTATAAGCTCATTAAGACAGGCAACGGCCTCGTCGAATTTCCCTTGTTTCAGGAGGACCTTACACAGATTATCCCGGGCCTCAGCAAATGCCGGCATTATACGAACCGCATTGCTCAGATGCAGCACGGCCTCATCGAATCGGCCCACCTTGAATAAAGCTGCTCCGTAGTTGTTTTCTGCCGGCGCGTTATTTTCGGTAACCTTCAGAGTGTACTCAAACAAAGTCAGAGAATCCTGCCAGTGTTTAACCTGCATTCGGGTAAGTATTACCGCAAACGATAAGACAACTGCTGTTACCCCCGCAGCGACAATTTTCCATCGGAGCCGGTTCGCGATGAGGTCTTTGACTGCCCATGCGATAATGACAAGCAGACCCAGCATCGATATGTACATATATCGGTTGGCCATCGCCTGCGAACCTGTCTGAATCAGTCCCACCACCGGCACAAGGGTCCCGACATACCACAGCCAGCCAACTGCCACGTATTTTCTGCGGCGACCTGTGTGGATGCTAATCGCTGTTATCAGGACAAATAGCAGTGCGCAGATTATCACTACGACACTTAAAAGGTTTGCGTGCGGGTGTGGATAGAACACGGCCAGCCGGCTTGGCCATATCATTTTGCCAATATACTTTATGTAGGAGACGAACATATTGGCTATCCGGTAACCTAATGACACCCTTTCCATGGAGATGATTGCCCCTCCACTGTGTTGCGCGGTTAACGTTATCACGCTCGATAGTGCCGACAGCACAAGAAGGGGAACTTTTTCCGCTGATAGATGTGGGAAAGTTGCCTTTGAATAGCCAATTGAGGTCTTCTGTTGCTTTTGTGTTGCGGCTGTGCTCTCTTTCCGGGACTGTGCAAAACGGTCCAAAGGCCACCAATCCAGCAAAAGAAGCACGAACGGCAAAGTAACCAGCATGGGTTTGGCCATCAGCCCCATCACGAAAGCCAGCAACACAAGCGAATACCTCCTTAGATTCGGCCGCTGGGCATAACGGATGTATGCGAGCATCGTCAGCAGCCAGAAAAACCCGCTGAGCACCGTTTTTCGCTCGGCTGCCCAGGCAATCGCATCCACCTGAACAGGATGAAGTGCAAATGCCGCCGCCACAAATGCGCTCGGCCATATTGCACCTGTTATATTTGTCAGAATCCAAAACAGCAGCAGGGCGTTGGCGATATGAAAAAGCAAACTGACAAGGTGATGCCAGAATGGATTCAGACCGAAAAGTTGGCAATCCAGCATATGGCTGACCCAGGTCAGCGGATGCCAGTTCGCCGAGTATAATTTTGTGAACGCCCAGGTTACCGATTGTCGCGTTATCCCCCTGTTCACATTTGGGTTCTCTGTTATGTATTTGGGGTCATCATAACTGACGAAGCCGTTGTGTCGCATCGGCTCATAAGCTATGATAGTAGCCAAAGCCAGTGCCGCACAAATTGAAATGACATACAGTTTGTTGCGCTCTCGCCTCATCGGGAGGGAAATAACCTTGATTTGATTAAATGCATTCTCGCAAGACGATACTTTATCGCAGTATTCAGACATCCAAAACCATACTTGATGCTGCGCCGAAAATTGATGGAGGATGCTTCCACAAAATACTTCGTAGGACAGCTTACTTCAGCTATCTGGTAATCCAGCCACAGAATTTGGGCCAGCATCTGATTATCAAATACGAAGTCGTCGGAGTTTCTTTCTAATGGCAGCTTCTCCAGCAGCTCCCGTGAGAAGGCCCGATAGCCGCTGTGGTATTCCGACAGTTTTGCTCCCGTCATAATGTTTTCGACCAGAGTCAGAAACCGATTCGAGGCATATTTCCACCAGGGCATCCCGCCTTTTAAGGCGTATCCTCCCAGAATTCGCGAACCCAATATGCAGTGATACAGCCCATTTCCTATCATCGAGGCCATCGCAGGGATTAGTTTTGGGGTATATTGATAATCGGGATGAACCATGATAATAATGTCGGCCCCATCCTCTAACGCCAGCTTATAACAGGTTTTTTGATTGGCCCCATAGCCTTGATTTTGGGGGTGTGTATGAACGATGGTTTTGGGCAAAGTCTTGGCAATTGCCGTGGTTTGGTCGCTGCTGCCGTCATCGACAATAATAATTTGGTCGACGATACCCTGTGCCACTATCTCATCGTATGTTTGACGAAGGGTTTGGGCTGCATTATAGGCCGGCATCACCACAATAACTTTTTTATCTTTAAACATAACATCTCTGAGATTGGGTATTATAGCAATCCTTGACTAAGATAGGAAATCTGAATTATGTGCATCAGTGTTATATGGAAACATTCCTACTTGAGCAAGGTTACTTCTCGTGGTAGGGTTGGCCGGCTTTATACAGTTCCAGCCGCTTTTGAATCTCCTCAGCCAACTTCTTTTCATTGGCGGCCTCAGCTAATTCGATGGCTTTCTCAGCGGTCTTAACTGCCTCGGGGAAATTACCAGCAGCAGCATAGGCGGCCGCTAATGTGTCCAGAACCCCAGGATGCTCGTAATTGCTAAGTTCGCAAGCTTTCTGAGCAAACTCGACAGCCGTGATGGGATTCTGAAATTCCACATTTTCAGTAGTTGCCCAAACCCAAGCCAGTGCGTTTAGTGCCTCCAAGTGATCGGGTTTATATTGGAGTATCTTCTGATAGTGGTCGACAGCCGATTCAATCCTGCCAAGTCTGACCAATGAATGGCCCAGTTGGAGGTGCGCGCTAAGGTAATCGGGCTTCAAACGGACAGCCTCGGCAAAATGTTCAACTGCCTTTGCCGTCTCACCCTTTTGGTCCAGTGCAACCCCAAGATTCCTGTGGCCGTCAGGGAAGTTTGGCATGATGCGAAGGGCCTCAAAATGGTGTTTGATAGCTTCGTCAAGCCTGCCTTTTTTGGCAAGTGCCACGCCAAGATTAGTGTGTGCCTGCGCGAGGTAGACGTATGCTCCGGGGAAGTCTGGCTTCAACTGCAATGCGTCTCTAAGATACTTAATCGCTTCGTCGAGTTCCCCTTGTGCAAGCAAGACAGCTCCCATGCCACTCAGTGCACCCTGAAAGATTGGTCTGATTCGCAATGCCTCCCTGAAGTGAACAGAGGCCTTATCAAGCTCACCTCCGTAATAATACGCTATCCCCAGATTGTTATGAGCCCACCAATTATTCCGAACCACTACCGTCGCATGTCTGTATAACGTTATATTGTTGCGCCAATATCCGACCTGATGCCACGCCATAACCCCAAGGGCCAAAAGCAACAACACCGCAGATGAGGAAAGAACCGCTTTTCGATAATACAAACGAGCAAAAATATCAGGAATACCCCACGCAACAGCAATGAACAGTCCGATAAGCGGAATGTAAGTGTAGCGGTCAGCGTAGGCCTGAAGTCCAACCTGCACAAGTCCAATAACAGGCACAAGGGTACCCAAGTACCACAGCCAGCCAACAGTCAGGTATGGACATTGTTTTCTCTTCGAAATCGCTCCGATAGTGATAATCGCTAATAAGAAAATGGCTGTGGTAATTTGCCAAGCTGACAAATTACCACCTGGATGCGGATAGAATATCGCCAGATGACAAGGCCAGAACATTTTGCCAATATATACAGTGTAGGCCACCAGAGCGTTTCCTATACGCCAAGTCAGAGGGTACTCGACGAAAGACTTCACCGTCCCCGTCAACTGCTGAACAACATAAACGGTCACACAGGCAATCGCAGACAAAATCAAGAGAGGTACTTTTTCCAAGATACACTGCCGGATAGAAACAGCAACAGGTGCAGAACCACAAAAACTGCGTCTTTTGATTCCTAAACGTCCTAAAGGCCAGTAGTCCAAAAGCAATAACACAAAGGGCAGCGTGACCAGCATCTGCTTTGCCATCAGCCCAAGGCAAAAAGCCAAGATTATCAGCAGATACCTTGCTATATTCGGTTGTTCTGTGTACTGCACATAAGCCCACATCGTGAGTATCCAGAAAAAAGTACTGAGCACATCCTTGCGTTCCGACGCCCAGGCGACGGATTCGACATGGAGCGGATGCAAAGCAAATAACGCAGCCACAAAAGCGCTGGGCCATATGTTTCCAGTCATGCGATTGAGAACTAAGAACAGCAGCAGTGCATTGACCACATGAAATAACAAACTCGTAAAGTGGTGGCCCACAGGGTTCAGGCCATAAATCTGGCAATCCAGCATATGCGATATCCACGTTAACGGATGCCAATTGTAAGCGTGTACTTTAGTGAATGCCCACGCAAGGTTACGTGGCGTCAAACCGCTTTTTACATAGTCGTTTTCTACAATGTACGCACTATCATCAAAGCTGATGAAACCGCTGTGACGCAATTGCTCAAAAGCAATAATAGTAATCGCTACCAGCGATAAACAAATAAGAAACACATGTGATTTTCTTGCTGCCTGTTGCATAAGCAGAAAAGAAACTAAATTGTTTTTGTTATGACTCTTTCTAAACAGGTGGCCGCGAATCGGTTACGCAAAGGTAGATAAGCTCATCTATCCTCGCGGTGCCGGCACCATATAAGCTCATGGCAGTAGTCAGCCATGCCGCCAGAATCAAAACGGCTGTTTCTTTGCTCTTGATGTTCGTACTGCCTATATCAATAGGTCTGTTTTACTTGGTGGTTTTCCGCACTTGCTCTTTTATCCGCTGGATATGTCCTCGGCCCAAGGCTTTTACTTCGCAGCCGAGCTCAAAATACCGGCGGATTTTCTCATCGTCCAATATGCCGAAGCAATCAATCACCGCCAGAGGTGCACCTGCCCACTCAACTATTTTGTCGGGGTCAAGCTGCAGATATGGTTCGTGCCCCACAGCCAGTATAATTGCCTGGACACCCCCAAGCGCAGCTGCAAGGTCGTGCTGAACACGGATATTAACCAGCTCATCCTGATTGCGGAAAAACCTTGCCAGCGAGTGTCCTGCCGCCGGATATGTATCCTGGCTTTCCAGCTCATACCAGTGTTCGAGATATGGGTCATGCACCCGCATCTCCGCTCCCATTTCAGTCAGCTTTCGAACGATTATTTCCGAGCCGCTATAGCGGGTGTCGGCGACGTCTTGCCGATAGCTGGCCCCGCATAAAAGTATGCGTGAGCCGGCTGCCTGCCGGCCCATATTGCGAAGGGCATCTCTTGTTAATGTCGCTGCTCGCAGGCCGCGTGTGTCATTAATGTCGATTGCCATCGGTGTTATCTTGAAAATATCGTCACTGAAGCCGAGTATGTGTTTGTATGCCCAGTATCCGAGGCCGCCGTCTTTCGGCAGGCAGTATCCGCCAACCCCGGGCCCCGGGAATATGATGTTGTTGTGGGTTGGGCGGACCTTAATTGCTTTGATGACTTTAATCAGGTCAACGCCGTTGCGCTCGGCAAACAAGCTCCACTCATCAAGAAACGCAAGTATCGTCGCCCGATAGGAATTTTCGACAATTTTTGTGGTTTCCGATTCAATCGGCCGGTCCATAATAGTCAGCGGATATTCATCCGTATTCAGCACTTCTCGCAGAAATTTTTCAACGCGTTTTCTCGCTTCTGCGTTACAGCCGGAGCAGACCCGCCAAAAATCCCGTATCGACGAAACGTAATTCCTGCCCGGCATAACCCTCTCGAAGCTGTGCGCCAGAAGCGGCTCCGACTTTATACCTCGCGCCTCAAATGCTTTCTTTATAATCGGCCATGCGACAAATTCTGTTGTCCCGGGCGCCACAGTCGTCTCAATCAATGTTAGACTCCTCGCCGGCACCTTTTCGCCGATGGTTTTTATTGTCGCTTCCAGCGCACCCATTTCCGTCCTGCCGGTTCGCATGTTGCCGAGGTCGTTCTTTGTATAATCGCACTGAACATCTACTACCACACAGTCCGCTAATTTCAAACAGTCGTCATTGTAGGTGGCAACAAGCGTCTTTTTCTCCAGCACGCAGCGCTTTATCATCGGCTCGACCTCCGGGTCTTCCGCCTTCACAGGTGACAGCCCTCGATTAAGCAGCGGAATCTTCCAGTAGCTTCGGGTGCTGGGACGCTGACAGCCGATGACAAACTTGCTCGGCTTGCCGCTCTTTTTATCGATGGCATCGGCGATAATAGCCGCCATAACCGCCCCGACAAAACCAACGCCCATCACCACAACGATTTCTTTGCCTTCGCTGCGAGCCGCCTCCACCAGAGATTCAATGCGTTCAAACTCTCCGGCGTATTCACCCTTTTCAGGGACGGCAAACTTTTCACCCGCCGGACATACCGAATAATTACTCATTGTTAACACCTCACATTCGTGTCTCGCATTTCACTCCACGTTTCAGCCGCGGTAAGTCTACCAACTATGCTATGTTATATCAAGATTTTTCCTGCAGGACGCCTGATGGCGATGTTAAATTGTATCGACTGCGTTGGGATAAAAGTCGCTCGATAGGCCGGGTATTCTTTGATAAATAGTTTATTTTAATAGAGAATGAGTTCAGCAAAGTTAATGAGAGTGCCGTCTCTTGTCCCTCGTCCCTTGTCTCCCGTCTCCCGTCTTTGGCACGTTGGGTTCTTCCTTAAACTGGCCAAGTGGTTGCGGTTCGGCTACCTTTCGGTATCCTAACGTCCTTATCACCTCAAAAATCTCCGTCCAGGTTGGAAAGGGTCTTGTATTTTTTCTTTTATACTCATCAATAGCCATAAGAAATTCAAATTGCTCGTCGGACATTTGGCCTTCTTCAGCGGATTTTCGCACATCGCTTCTGCGCCTGCCTGGGCCACGCCGGAGGTCCAGTCCCAAACGTCTGTCAACAACATTTTGCCTGCGTTCTTTGCCGGACCGCTGTTCTATTGGGTATTGTTCATCCATTCGCTAATCACCAATCGCCGGATTAATCCGCCGTAAGCAGATTAAAAGTCGTCCTCGAAAAGCTCGCTGTCGAAGTCACTTTCATCTTCGTCTTCCAATGTAAAATCATAAAAATCGTCATAAGCATCCTGGGACTCGATTACTACATGTGCTTCATCGAGATAATCTTCTGGAACCATTACGGCTATGCCGTTAATATCTGCCGACTCTCCGGTTTGTTCCTTTATCGTAGCGGGGATACCGTTGGCCTCCAGCAGAGTTTCATACTCTTTGGCCTGCTCCATATCCTCGGCAAAAGTAATGGTAACAAGCTCCGGCAGATTAGTCCGTGATTTTTGGCTTTTTTGAGGTCGCTTTGCCATTTTATTTCTCCGCTATAAATCTAATTTAGATTCCTGTCTGTTCCGGCATCAGCCACAGGTGGAAAACCATTTTGGAGGTATCTTCGTCAAAATAAACTGCCTGAATTATTAAAAATTCCGGCTTATCAGAGAAAAAATATCATTTGACAACTGGATTTTCACTTGTGCTATGTAGCGAACCACTTCGCAGAGTAGCATAAGCACTTTTTGCTATCGGTTCTGTAATCGCAAAAATTTAATGTTTTGAGCATATTTTTTTGTTGCAAATCCTGGCTGGTTACTGTAGAAACAGCCCTCGGTAATGGCCAAAGGCCCAAGGATTTGGTGCCGGCCTATTAAAAATTTAATTTTTTTGACATGGAGGATTTTTACCAATGGCAAAGAAAAAAGAGTCTTTAGTTGTAGCCAGCAAAGTTAAGGCCTACATCAAGGGCAAGGGGATGATGACCGCCTCAGATTCGCTCGAAGCAATCAGTGATAGGGTCTATTGTATGCTCGATAAGGCCGCTGAACGAACCAAGGCCAATCGTCGCAGCACTATCAAGCCGCAAGACCTGTAGCCTCCTGCTTTCTTGTGAAAGCAAGAACAGTGGTACGCTAACCTTTTTCACTAACGTATCTTACGTTTGAGGACCGATTTAAAAAGAGGTACCCCGTTGTTTCGCTTTGCGAAGCAAAGCGGCGGGGGGCTTCTTTTTACAATTGAATCTTGATTCTCGTTCGAGTAACGAGCATCCAGTATCGAGCATCGAGTTGTTTAGGTTATCAGTCCTTCGGCTCTCTTTGCCCCGCGATTCTCGATTCTCGATTCTCGTTCGATTAACAAGTTTAGGGTGTCGAGCATCGAGGTGCGTTCGACCGGTAAAATCCCCATTACTGGTATCAAAATTCACATTTCTTAGAAAATTTGTTGAACTTACCGCAACAAAAACCCCGATTTATGTAATGGTGTAAGCCACCTCGACGATTAGGAGTTACATAAAATACGGGCATTTTTAGCACCCTGAAATTAAGAGCGCGTAATTTCTTGCCGATGCTACTGTTGCGCAGCACGAGAAGGGTGCTTGTCAGCGACGTCCCCCTTGTCTTCTGTCGAAGACAGAAAGGGGGGTAACTTCTTGTTTTATAAATTCTTAGGGTTGCCGCGACTCGACTGAGCTCGTCAAAGTCAAGGCGTGGCCCCTTACACAGATTGACTTGGTAGGAGTGATATGAGGGTTTTTATGTTAGGCTGGGAGTTTCCGCCGTTTATCAGCGGCGGACTTGGCACGGCCTGCTACGGACTTACTAAGGCATTAGACCAGCTCGGCATAAATATAATTTTCTGTTTGCCAAAAATGGTTGAGAGCGATTATGCAGTTCATGTGAAGCTGTTAACCCCGACTTCCCACTCATCCCCAGCCGCCTTGAAATTCAGTGAGTTGAAAAACGTAACATTTCGCACAATCAAATCACCGTTGCAGCCGTATTCGACCCCCGATATTTACCAGCGACGAATCGAAGAAGCTTTGAGACAAAAACAAGCAATGCATGGTGGCAACGTCGGTTCTGCTTTTATCGGTGGAATGCATTACAGCGGTAATATGTACGATGAGGTTCATCGTTATGCTGCACTTGCCGCTGAATTAGCCGCAACTGAGCAGTTTGACGTTGTTCACGCCCATGATTGGATGACCTATCCTGCGGCAATTGCAGTGGCGGCAATCAGCGGAAAACCTCTGATTGTGCATGTCCATTCGACAGAATTCGACCGCAGCGGGGAGAACGTCAACCAGATGATTTACGACATTGAGCGAAGGGGTATGGAGCGGGCGGATAAAGTAATCGCTGTTAGCTATTTCACACGCAGTATTATAATCAGCCGATACGGTATTAGTGGCGAAAAAGTGGAAGTGGTGTATAACGGCATCGAACGCAACGGCAATGGGGCTTTGGCCGAAACGGGCATCAACAAAGATGAGAAAATTGTATTGTTTTTAGGCCGAATTACGATGCAAAAAGGCCCAGAGTATTTCCTCCAGGCGGCCAAGAAGGTCCTCGAGGTAATGGATAACGTTAAGTTCGTTATGGCCGGCTCCGGTGATTTAATGCATCGGGCAGTTGAAATGGCCGCGGGACTCGGCATCGGTCAAAAGATACTCTTCACCGGCTTTTTATGCGGCGGAGACGTCCAGAAAATCTATGAAATGGCCGATTTATATGTTATGACTTCGGTATCAGAACCATTTGGGATTGCACCTCTGGAAGCGTTGAACAACGATGTCCCTGTCATAATAAGCAAGCAAAGTGGCGTGTCGGAAGTTTTGGTGCACGCCTTGAAAGTCGATTTCTGGGACGTCAACGAGATTGCCAACAAAATTATAGCTGTGCTGAAATATCCGCCGTTAGGGGTAACGCTGCGAAATTATGGCAATTCCGAGGTAAGAAAACTGCGATGGAAGGATAGTGCTCAGAAGTGTGTGAAAATTTATGAAGAGGCGCTGGTTGCGGTTTGAGAAGCGTATCTCCTCAAACGGGGGACAAGATACAAAAATACGAGATATGAAATATGGCTTCGATATGCTTCTATTTTCAAGTGCATCAACCTTTGCGATTGAGGCACTATACGGTATTTGATAAAAACGACCAATACTTTGACGATTATAAAAATGCCTCCATTTGCAGAAAGGTGGCAGATAAATGTTATCTCCCAACCAATCGATTGCTTCTGGAGATAATCCGCAGATTTGGGGGCAGATTTAAGATAGCATACAGCTTGACCGGCGTATTACTGGAGCAGCTCCGGCTCTTTACGCCGGAAGTTATCAGCACTTTCGACGCCCTGGCGGAAACCGGCTGCGTGGAGTTCCTGGCTGAAACGTATTATCACAGTTTAAGTTATCTTTACTCGCACGATGAATTCATAGAGCAGATAAACAAGCACACCGAAACTATCGAATACTTGTTCGGTCAAAAGCCGAAGGTTTTTAGAAATACGGAGCTGATATATAATAACGACCTCGCTGCTCTCATCGAGTCAACAGGCAAATTCGATGCAATAATGACCGAAGGGGCAGACCACATCCTCGGCTACAGAAGTCCAAATTTTCTCTATCGCCCTAAAGGATGCAACAAACTAAAGCTGCTGCTGAAGAACTATTCGCTAAGCGATGATATTGCCTTTAGGTTTTCCAACCGTGATTGGTCACAGTGGCCACTGACGGCCGATAAGTTCGCAGGATGGATAAACAATATTAACGGAAACGTCATCAATCTTTTTATGGATTATGAGACATTCGGCGAACACCAATGGAAGGATACCGGCATATTCGATTTTATGAGGCATCTGCCGGAACAGGTCTTAAAAAACCCTTACAACAATTTCAAAACTCCCAGCGAGGTAATTCAGTCGTTTCAGCCCGTTGATACGGTTGATGTGCCGCATCTGATAAGCTGGGCCGATATCGAAAGAGACCTCTCCGCCTGGCTTGGAAACGCAATGCAATCAAATGCCCTTCACGAGCTTTATCGCATTGAAAAGGACGTCAAAAAAGCCGGCAACGAAAAAGTCATTGCAGACTGGCGAAAATTGCAGACCTCAGACCATTTTTATTATATGTGCACAAAATACTTTGCCGATGGTGATGTGCATAAATACTTTAACCCATATGATTCGCCTTACGATTCTTATATTAACTTTATGAATGTGCTGGGCAATCTTCATAAACGATGTTCTGAGGGACAACCCGCGAAAATAGGAAATTTCTAATGGGGTAGAGTCGTGTTAACATTGCAAAAAGCCGACAGCGACGAAATCGTCTCAATAGCGGTAGATAAAAAAAATGTTGAGGATTTGTTGACTAAAGAATGGCTGCTGACTAACGACCGTGGCAGCTACGCATCATCAACAATCATCGGCTGCAATACCAGAAGGTATCACGGCTTGCTCGTCGGCTCGCTTAACCCCCCCGCTAACAGGATACTAGCGCTGGCGAACTGCCTGGAAATGGTGATATTAAATGGAAATGTTTTTAATCTTTCAACCTTTGAATTCAATGAGAAATTCGCCCCGGAAGGTTTTACCTTCTTAAAGCGGTTCCGTCGGGATACTGCTGCCCATTTTGATTATCGACTGCCGCAGCTCCGGTTGACTAAATCCGTATATCTTCTCCGCGATACGGATATGGTTGCCTTGGTATATGATTTTACCGCTGTGCGAAAGCCCCTGGAGTTCGTCTGGCGCCCGTTTATCGGCTTGAGGGATTTCCACACACTGCAAAAATCCTATGCTCACATCTCTTCTGCTTGGCTCGATACGGGTTTGCTGATTCGCCACGATATACCGGGCAGTTGCGAGTTGTTTTTGAGCTGCCCATCTATGAACTTCGAGAAGGATGAGCAATGGTGGTTTAATTTCGTATATCGCAATGACAGACAAAGAGGCCAGGATTTTACCGAAGATTTGTGGACGCCCGGCTTTTTTAAGGGCAGGATAGAAACACCTGCCAAAATTGTTTTCTGGGCAAATCTCGGCAGCAGTGGCAAGGCTGCATCCGACGCTGAAGAATTAAAACCGGACATCGAAGCAGTTCGTGAAGATTTATACAAACATCAAAGCACTATACTTGCTGCTGCAGAAAATAGGAATGGAGAATTTCGAAAACTTTGTTTGGCTGCTGACCAGTTCATCACAAAACGTCAGCCCTCTGATGGTTGCGAATCAAGAACCACTATTTTAGCTGGCTTTCCCTGGTTTGCAGACTGGGGCAGAGATGCTTTTATTGCCTTGCCGGGCCTGCTGCTCTCTATCGGAAGATTCGAAGATGCAAAGTCGGTTTTGACCACCTTTGCCGCAGCCGCCGACGAGGGTATGATTCCGAATCGGTTCGATGACCGCAGCGACACCGCCTACTTTAATAGCATAGATGCTTCCCTTTGGTTTATCAACGCAGCCTTTCAATACTTAAATACGAGCGGCGATTCGGAAACCTTTACCAGGCGGCTTCTGCCGGTAATCCGAGACATCATAGCCGCTTACCAGCAAGGCAGTCGGTTTGGTATCCGTGCCGATGCTGACGGGCTTATAACCGCAGGTAATGAGCAAACGCAGCTAACCTGGATGGATGCTAAATATGACGGAGTGGCTATCACCGCTCGCTATGGAAAAGCCGTTGAGGTTAATGCACTCTGGTATAACGCTCTTTGCTGGCTCGCTCAATTTTACGACAGCGTGGATGATATAGAGAACGCAAAGCATTACCATGATATGGCAGATAAAGTCAAAAGTAGTTTCTGCAAGTTATTCTGGAGTGAAGCAGCCGGCTATCTTTATGATTGCATTTTGCCGGATGGCTCGGCTGATACGAGCTTGCGGCCGAACCAGATATTTGCTGTTTCGCTTCCATTTTCACCTTTGTCCGTTCAGCAGCAAAAGGCCGTCGTAAATGCAGTGCAAAAAAATCTCCTCACACCTTTCGGCCTGAGGACATTAAATGTTCAGGACAGCCGCTATAAAGGCATTTATGAAGGCCCGCAGAAACAGCGGGACGAGGCCTATCACCAAGGAACTGTTTGGCCATATCTAATTGGGCCGTTTGTGGAAAGCTATCTCAAGGTCAATGATTTCAGCCGAAAGAGCAAAAAAAAGGCAGCCGAATTTATCCGGCCTCTATTGCAGCATCTGACGGAAGATGGCTGTCTCGGACAACTCAGCGAAATATTCGATGGTGATGCGCCTCATAAGCCTCGGGGCTGCATCGCTCAGGCCTGGAGTGTGGCGGAACTAATAAGGGCATATCAGTTGATTCACGCCTGATTTTCGATTGCTTTTCTAATTTCGCTTATAAATGCTGAAATTTCAGATAAGCACTTTTTCCTGTTGCCTAAGCTCTCTTCGATTAATTGCACTATCTTTGAGCCGATTATTACTCCGTCGGCGCCTGCCTTGGCGACCTCGACTGCATGTTCGGGCTTGCTGATTCCAAAGCCCACGCAAATCGGCACGGCAGTTACTTTTTTTAGCTTTCTAACCAGCCCGCGAACTTCTCCGGAGAGCTTTTCTCTGCTCCCCGTTACGCCAAACAGCGATACCGTGTAAATAAAACCTGTCGTCTTTGAGGCAATTCGTTTCATCCTTTCTGTGTCGGTATTGGGGGTAACCATAAAGACGGTATCAACTCCCGCTGAAACAGCAGGGCCGGTTATTTCATCCGCATCGTCAATGCTCAAATCAGCAACCAGGACACTGTTGACACCGGCTTTGTGAAAATCGCTGAAAAACTTTTTCGTTCCATATTGATAAATCAGGTTGTAATACATCAGCAGTCCTATCGGGATGTCCTTGTAATCTTTTATTTTTCGGACAAACTCCAGCGCCTTTGCGACATTCATCCCGCTGTTCCTTGCCCGAATATCGGCCTTTTGAATCGTGGGCCCGTCTGCTATCGGGTCGGAGAACGGTATGCCCAGCTCTAAAATATCAGCCCCGGCATCTATAGCTGTTTTCACAATTGCAAAACTGGTATCGAAATCAGGGTCGCCGATTACAAAAAACGGTATCAACGCCGCTCTTTTCAATTCTGAAAAAAGTTCTTTATATGTTTTCATAAAGTTCATTCCTTCTCACTTCTGCGCTGCTCGACAATCGAAACATCCTTGTCGCCCCGGCCCGAAAGATTTACTACCGCTATTTGCCCCGGCCCTACCTTTCCCTTTTGACTCATAAGGTATGCCAAAGCGTGTGAGCTTTCCAGTGCCGGAAGAATTCCTTCGGTTTTACTCAGCAGTTCAAATGCGTCGAGCACCTCCGCATCCTCTGCAGCGACGTATTTGGCTCTGCCGGTATCTTTCAGCAGACAATGCTCCGGCCCGACAGCCGGGTAATCAAGTCCCGCACTTACCGATTCCGTCTCGTTGACCTGACCTTCGGCATCCTGCAATAGATAGGATTTTGACCCGTGCAGGATGCCCACTCGGCCGGCTACTAATGTCGCAGCGTGCTTGCCGCCGGCCAAGCTCCTTCCCCCCGCTTCAACACCGATTAGCTTCACATCTTTATCATCCAGAAAAGCGGAAAAAATACCTATCGCATTGCTGCCGCCGCCCACACAGGCAACAACCATATCCGGCAGCCGGCCTAATTGGTCGAGGCACTGCTGCCTTGCCTCTTTGCCGATACAGCTTTGGAAATGTTTTACTATTGTCGGATAAGGATGCGGCCCCGCAGCCGAGCCAAACAGGTAAAACGTGTCTTTAACGTGAGCCGTCCAGTAGCGAAGTGCATCGTTGATGGCGTCTTTGAGTGTCCCCGTCCCGCCTTCGACCGGCACGACCTCTGCGCCGCACAGTCTCATCTTGTGGACGTTGACGCTTTGTCGCTCAATATCGGTTACGCCCATAAAGATTTTCGTCTCCATTCCGAACAAAGCGCCAATCATCGCCGTCGCCAAACCGTGCTGGCCGGCGCCCGTTTCAGCGATAAGTCTGGTTTTGCCCATATACTTCGCCAAAAGCCCTTGGCCGAGTGTGTTGTTGACCTTGTGTGCTCCGCCGTGCAGAAGGTCTTCCCGTTTTAGATACACCTTAAAGCCCACGTACTCACTGAACCTTTTTGCGAAGTATAGCGGGCTTGGCCTGCCTGCGTAATCTCGCAAAAGCTGCGCCAGCTCAGCCACAAATCGCTTATCTTCATAAAAGCGGTAAAACGCCCCTTCTAATTCTTCCAGCACCGGTATCAAAACTTCCGGAACATAGAATCCGCCGTAATCTCCGAACCTGCCTTTATATTTCATGACTAATTTCCTAACCTCTCAAATGCCGTATATTTTCGAATAATTTCTTCATTAATCTTTTGTCCTTTTTGCCAGGTCTGATTTCGATGCCGCTGCATACGTCGATTCCATAAACTCCCAGTTCAATTGCCTTTGCCGCATTATCCGGATTTATCCCGCCGGCCAAAAAAATACGCTTCCCGATATGGCCTATGATATTCCAGTCAAAGCTTATACCTGTCCCGCCGTACTTTTTGGGGTTAAAAGCATCCAGCAGAATCGCATCTGTAAAGAAGCTGTCCGCCCTTTCAACATCTGACTGGTCTTTTACGCGTATCGCCTTCATTATTTTCACATTGTCAGAGCGAAACTCCTTACAGAACTCCGGGTCTTCGTCGCCGTGCAGTTGAATCCAGTCTAATTGGCACAGCTCTTTCGTTTCGTCGATTTTCTCAATCGACTCATTCACAAAAACGCCGACAATATCTATAAAAGCCGGCAGTTTGCTTATTATCTTCGCCGCCTTTGCCGGTGTAATATACCTTGGGCTTTTCGGATAAAAATTAAAACCCAGCAGGTCCGCACCCATATCCATTGCTGCCGCTGCGTCTTCGTAATTGGTAAGACCGCAAATTTTGACTTTAACTATCAGCATTTACTCATTCACTCATCTGCTCATCTACTATTTGAGATTTCGATTAACTTTTCCAGACAGTCCAAGGCCCTGCCGTCGCTGACCGAGGCATCTGCCAACCTGATTGCCGATTCAAAATCACCCGCAAGCCCCGAGACTATTATTGCGGCAGCAGCGTTCAGAATAACGATATCTTTGCGCGGCCCGCTTTCTTTACCGTTTAGTATTTTTCTCAGAACTTTAGCGCTTGTCTTGGCATCGGCTACTTTCAAATCGTCTATATTGGCCGGCGGGATTCCAAAATCTTCTGCGTTTATTTCACAATTGACGATTTGGCCTTCTTTTAATTCTACTATTTTCGTAACCTCTGCTGTGCTTATTTCATCCATTCCATTACTATGAACGACCATTGCGACTTTTGCGCCCAGCAGCTTGAGTGCCTCGGCTACTGTTTCCATCAGATTTTCATCCGCCACACCCAGCACCTGTCTCTGCACGCCGGCTGGATTGGCCAAAGGCCCAAGAATGTTGAATACCGTTCTAAAGCCGAGACTCTTGCGGATTGGCTGAACGTATTTCATCGCCGGATGGAACGCCGGTGCAAACATAAAACCGATATGGGCCTGCTTTATACATTCTGCCACCATCTCGGCTCCCGCATCTATTTTAACGCCTAACTCCTCAAGCACGTCAGCCGAGCCGCATTTGCTGGTTATCCCGCGATTGCCGTGCTTGGCCACGTAAACCCCTGCACCCGCTGCCACTATCGCCGACGCTGTTGAAATGTTGGACGTTTTAATTATTCCGCCGCCTGTGCCGCAGGTATCAACTAAATTATCGACATCGACTCTCACTGCAACTGCGTGGTTTCGCAGGGATTTGGCAAGCCCCGCCAGTTCCGGCGCCGTAGCGCCCTTAATGTGCATCGCTGTAAGAAAGGCCGCAATCTGGACCTCGCTAACCTCGCCTTCAAAAATGACATCCAGCAGACTCCTCGCCTGCTCGAAGCTCAAACTTTTCCCTTGTAGTAACGGCTCGATAAATCCGGTTATTGTCGCCACTGTTGGCTCCTTATTAAACTAAAAACTCAACTTGGCTGCTTCTTAAAGGGATTTCAACACTCTACCGCCTCAGGGGCACGATTGAAATTGGCATCGATAATTCTATAAACGGCACGGGCCATAACAGCTTTGATTATACGGTCTTAAATTGGTATTGAGTAGTGAAAATCAAATCAAAATAATCGGGATGCGTAGCTGTATTTGATACCTCATATTGTGCTGTGGGTATTTGACGCTGGTTTTAAAAAAAGAGAATTGAAATTATTGCGTTTTGGGGAAAATATGGGTTTTTTGGGGTTTTTTCGGGGGTGGATATGTGTTTTTGGAGTAAAAATGAGGGTGGGGAAGGCAGGGCATCAGGATATCGGGGTATCAGGAAATCAGGAAACGGTCTGAAAGAGGTCAACATCGCTATTTTAAGACTTGGACTTGTATTTTTTTAACCGCTGGCTGCCCTCTTTTTTTCCGCCGGTTTATTGTCCTTGCCTCCGGCTCGATTGAGGCATCTTTTGAGGCTATTTGCAGAGCTTCCAGTGCTGTGGCGGCGAATAAATCAGCTCCAATTTCCTGCCAGAGCCCCTCTGCACGGTTAAATAGCCCACCTGATACCATTATTCGCATATTGGGCCAGGCGTTTATATCTCTTATGGTGTCGATAAGCTGCCGAATGTCAGGGGCCTGTTTTGGGGTGCTGCCGTAGATTAGAAGCATATCGGGGGCGGATCCATGGATAAATGCGAGGATATCGTCGTTTGTCAGGCCGCTGCCGAGGAATTTGACTTCCCAGCCGTCGCTCTCGAACAGGTCGGCCATTATTTGGGCGCCGAGTTCCTGCAGTTCGGCTGGGGCACAGGAAATCACTATTCTCTTGTTTTTCAAGGGTTTACGCGGCAGCTTGTTCTGGAGCTGATCCACAATTGTGCGGTTAATCCGGGTGGCTAAATGCTCCTGAGTGGTCGTAATCCGGTCAGAACGGACTAAATGCTCGATTTCAACCATAATAGGCCAGATTATGTCGGAATAAACGGCATTTGCGGGGGTGCCGGTCTGGAGGGATTCCTCTATGACGGTCCGACAGGCCTTGCGGTCACCCTTTAGTAAGGTGTCTAAATAACGCTCAAGAACAGCATTTTTAGCCATAATTCGGTCTCCAAAATAGGTTTTTAACCGTTATATATTGCCTATGTTAACAATTTTACGTATCTATCGTGCCTAAATGTTAAAATGGGTAATTTTAGTATCGGCGAGGTTTGAGAAAAATCTTGAGTTAAAATAGGTAATATAATTAGGGTATAGGAGTTAGAGGATAAAAAATAGGGGATAAGGGTTAGATTAAAGTAGGGGGTTTAGGTAAAATAAAGAAAGAAAAATTGTGAAAAACAGGAGGGAGTTTCTTCGTAAAATGGTCTGAAAGGGGTCAACGGCGGGGGTTTATAAGCAAACGTTTGAAAATATTCGAAAATTTTGTTAGCCACAAAGTCACCAAGACACGGTCCTCCCCTGATATCCTGTTCTCCTGATGACCTGCCCCCTGATGGCCTGATACCCCGATTTCCCTCCCACCCTCTGCGCCCAATTTTTCTTAGTGTTTTTTGTTTTTCCGTCCCCGAGTCACGGGCCACGTGTTAAATATTTTTGTACGTTTCTATACAGTTTGGGTATAGTCTTTGTAAGTTTCGGTATGGTTTTCGAGCGTTTTCGAATATTTTCAAACGTTTGCTTATAAACCCCCGCCGTTGACCCCTTTCAGACCATTTTACCATTCACCAACCCACCCCTTGGAGCGCAGCGCAAATCCCAGAATGTCTTTATCTGGGACCTAAATCCTCGTTTTCACCCCCAAAATCCGTGCAATCTGTGGAATCTGTGGTTAAAATTGATTCTATGAAATCTCCTCTCCAATATTCAAATTTGATTATTCTTTTCCTTGCTTCGAGGCCGAAGTTTTTGGTCGCAAGCGCAGCACCGGTCCTCGTCGGCTCAGCGCTGGGCTTTGCGGTCTCCGGAACTTTTTCGCCGGGACTTTTTGTCCTGGCACTACTTGCGATAATGTTTCTGCACTCCGGCGCCAATATGGCCAACGATTACTTCGACCATACCTCGCGAAATGACTGGGTCAATCAAAACCCGACGCCTTTCTCAGGAGGCAGGCGATACATCCAGCAGGGTATCCTTTCTCCCAGAACAACATTACTTCTTGCTTTATTTGCACTTACAATCGGCTCAATCCTCGGAATAGTTATAGTATATCTAACCCGCAGTGTTTTTATTCTAGTCCTCGGCCTTATCGGCCTGTTAGGCGGTTTTTTCTACACGGCTCCACCTCTTCGGCTTGGCTACCGTTCAATTGGCGAACCCGTCATTGCGCTGTTGTTCGGCCTGCTGCCGGTGTATGGCTCATACTACCTGCAAACGGAAACTATCGATATTATTCCACTTTTGCCTGCCGTCATTGTTGGAACACTGATTTTCTTAGTGATTTTGATAAACGAATTTCCGGATGTCGCTGCCGATGCTGCCGTGAACAAAAGAACCCTTGTAGTTCGTTTCGGCGTGCCAGCTTCTATCTGGATTTATCGAATTGCGCTGGTTACAAGCTATTTTGTTGCAGCAGCGGCGCTGATTTATCGCCATTTTGTTTTTGCGGGATTGCTTTATCTGCTCACGCTGCCGATTGCTATTGTTGCGATAAAAGCTGCAAATAAAGAAGATTTGCTCAAGCCCGGCCGATACCGCACCAGCCAAATCACAGTTCTTTTGCATTTGGTTGGCTCATTGGCCCTCACCGTAGGCTTTATCATTTTCGGCCTTTCCGGGCTAAGCAGAATCTGATTGACCGAAACATCTATCCCGTTTAAACTTACTGAAAATGAATAAGCGTATCATAATAAACGCAGATGATTTCGGCCTATGCAACGGCGTAAATAAGGCGGTGGTTCAGGCACATACCAGCGGCGTGCTGACCAGTACAACGATTATGGCCAATATGCCGGCCGCCGACGAAGCCGTCAAAATGGCTAAGCAACTACCCAATCTCGGCGTCGGTGTTCATCTCAATCTGTTCGAAGGCCGGCCCCTATCGAAAGACAGGTGCATCGACTGTTTACTTGATGACAATGGCAGCTTCGCTTTGTCACCAGCCAAATTGTCACTTTTATCCATAGCCAGACGTAAAATTCGAAATGCCATACGAACCGAGCTTGCCGCACAAATCCAATGGGTAATTGACAATGGCTTAAAGCCGACTCACCTGGACTCACATAAACATATTCACAGCTTCCCCCTCATTTTCCCGATAGTGTGCGGCTTAGCCAAACGGTTTGAAATTGCCGCCATACGCTGGACCCTTGAGCCAAAACAGCTTTTGGCAATGCCCTGGCCGCTGCCGAGCGAAGGCGGAAGAAAAAGAGCAAAAACACTTCGGATTACGGCGAAGATAAACCGTATTCAAAACTCGGCTTTCCTGAAAACCGATGCTCTCCTCGGTGTTGCACATACAGGAAAAATAGATGTGAATTTCTTCAAGGCCGTTGCTTTATACAATCCGGCGGCAACCGCAGAGGTTATGACCCATCCTGGTCTGGCTAACGGCCTGGACCCCGGCCGAACAAGACTGGTAGAGCAGCGAAAGGTCGAATTTGAAGCTCTTTGCAGTGAAAGAACAAAGCAGTATTTCAAGGATGCAGGAATAAAATTAGTGCATTATGGAAAGCTCTAATCAGCTTAATATCGATTGCTCGGTTGTAATACCGATTTATAATGAAGTTCCGGTGGTTAACGAACTTTACAGCCGACTAATCAAAACAATGAACAAAACCGGCCTGTATTATGAACTGGTCTTTGTCGACGACGGCAGCACAGATGGTACGCTGGAGTCACTAAAAGGCATCGCAGATAAAGACAGCAAGGTGGTGCTGATTGAGCTTCGCCGCAATTTCGGCAAGGCAGCCGCACTGGCTGCAGGTTTCGATACCGCAAAGGGCCGGATAATAGTATCAATGGACGGCGACCTCCAGCATGCACCCGAAGATATACCGAATTTTATTGAGAAAATTGAAGCCGGCTATGATGTTGTCAACGGTTGGCGCAAACGAAGAGTGGACAATGTTGTAACGAGAAAAATCCCTTCGAGGATAGCGAACTGGCTGGCATCGAAAGCAAGCGGGGTTGAGATTCGTGACTTCGGCGGCGGCTTTAAGGCGTACAGACGCGAGGTCCTCGAAGGATTGAATCTTTACGGCGAAATGCACAGGTTCATTCCGGCACTGGTTGCACAACAGGGGGCAAAGATGATAGAAGTGCCGATACCGAACATCCCTCGCCCGTATGGAAAAAGCAAGTACGGTATATCCCGTGCGTTTCGTGTTGCCTTTGATTTGATAACGCTGCGATTTCTGCTCGGATACATCACAAGGCCGCTGCACTTTTTCGGCAGAGCCGCCTCATTTTGTATCCTTGCCGCCTTTTTAATGAGCGCTTATATACTTTACGACAGATTCGCATATAACGTCCCCATTTTTGTGGCACACGCACCACTGGCGGGGCTTGCCGCCGTCCTGCTGCTGGTCGGGTTGATTTTTGTCGCCACTGGTTTGATAGGCGAAATGATAAGCAGGGTTTATTTTGAAACAACGAACAAAAAAGCATATGCAATCCGAAAGATACACCGCAAAAAATCTTAATAACAGCTTGAATCAATGAAAAAGAAAAAATCACCAATTGGTTTTGTAATCTTTTTGCTGGTTGTGGTAGCAGGTACGGTTATCCTGGTCAAACATTTTCATATCAAAGGATTTCAAATCGTCAGACGGGATGTACTTTATGCAAGCGGCCAGCCGCGAGGAATGGACTATACGCGACTGCTTTATAAGTATCATATAGCAACAATTGTAAATGTTCGCTCTTCAATCGAACATAGAGACAGAAACTGGCATAATGAGGAAATAATCTGGACCAGAAACAGCGGGATAAAATATATCGAGCTGCCGATAGACAAGAATAACCCTTTTCCCGACCAGCAGACCATCGACAGGTTTTTTGACATAATGTCTGACAAAACAAACCTGCCGGTTCTCCTGCACGGAAGCGGAGATGATGAGAGGGTTGCTATGCTTACGGCGGTATGGATGAGGAAAAAACAAAAATGTACCGTTGAGGAAATTACCTCGATGGTAAAAAGGATTGTAGACAGGCGCGAGCTGACAAAAGCTGAGACGGAATATATCCGTTCTCTGACGGAATGAAAATATCCTGCGAAGTGTCGCTGTCATCTTTTATCAGCGGGGCAGATTTGTGGAATAATGCACGGAATTTATCTATCTCGTCCGCTTTGTTATTATGATACACCTCTCTGAAACGGTTATCCCGATTTAATTCTTTTATGTAGCCTGAGGTCGCTACAATCCAATCTCCACTTTGATAATGGTTATATAATTCATTTATATCTGATACTACCGGAACAGTTTTGCCGAAATAGTGCACAAAGTTGCTCGATATGTGTTTATAGGCGATGACGTTTTCGGTCGGCGGGACTATCTGCGCCACTTCTTTGGAGAAGTCACGCGAATATTTGAACCCGTCCATAAAAGCTGCAAAACTCGCGTATGAAATCATAGTCCAGACAAGAACGCCGGCGAAAATCGCCACACAGCCCCAGCCGTTTTCCCCTTTAGCGAACAACGCAGCTATTATAGCAGCAGTTACTATCGTTACCGACGCAAGTATTAACATTTTGTGAAGATTCACAGGGCTTATTTTGGCTATGCAAACGGTTGCTATGATAATGCCGACAACTGCAACTGCAAGATGTCCCTGGAGTATTTTTACGGCAAATTTGCGCTCGTATGCTTTTTGACTGAAGACCATATCCTCAAGCAAAATACCAATCAAAATCGCCATGGCAGGCATCGACGGCAGAATATAATGCTGGCGTTTGCCTCCATTGATAGTAAGAAACACCAAGTCCACAACGAACCACAACCACAAGAACTGCATCACGGGTCGTTTCTTGTTCCAAACCTTGTAGAAAGGAGCAGCCAGCGCCATCGGCAAAAAAGCAACCCAGGGCGTTATGTATCTGAACATTATAAGAAAATAGAAATAAAGCGGATATCTTCCTTTTGCATAAGTGCCGAAGAAACGGTCGACAAATTCATGTTTCCATATTACTAAATCCCAGTTTACTTTGTGAGCAATCACCAGCGGCCAGGGCAGAACGATTGCCAGAAAAATAATCAACCCTGCTGCTGATGCCAAGTTGAACAACTTTCTCCATTGCCGAAATATGGCAACGTAGAAAAACAGTGGAATCAGGACAAGCGGCAGCGGAGCAGGTCCCTTGGCTAAATTTCCAAGTCCGAAGCTTACCCAGAAAATAACCATATACGCAATTTGCCTCTTGCGGTTTTGGGCAGTAATTGCTGAATAAAAACTCAAAAAACACAATAGAACGAAAAATGTCAGGGCCATTTCAGGTCTTGCATTATGTGAATAATTAAAATAACACAATGTGGTTGTCCAAACACAGGTGGAAAGTGCGGCAATCCGAAAAGACAGCCACTGGTTTACAAAATACAGAATAACCACAGCCGATAAGACTGCAAAGATAACGCTCGGCATCCGGGCGCTGAACTCGTTAACTTCACCGGTTATTTTGGCTATTCCCGAGGTAAACCAGTATGAAAGCGGTGTTTTCTGCAGGCGCGGCAGGCCGTTGCAGGTCGGCATAATCCAGTTGCCGCTCTGCAGCATTTCGCGGGTGGTGACAGAAACAAAACATTCGTGATTGTCCAGCACTTCTTCAGAAAGCATCCATGTTGCACTTATTGCCGAAAGAACCAATACACCACAGACGATAAGACCCTTTGTTATTTTGGCATTATTTTGGTTGTTTTTCATTTCGTAACCTTATCTTGTTGAATGCTCAAATTTATCCGCAATTCTGGCGGATAATCATTTGATTAATTTGATTATTTCATTGATATCGTTAGGCGCTTCTATTGGCGGATTGCTGAACTTGCCCTGCTTTTCTTTATGGTAGTTAACTGTTACGCCGGGGTCTTTAAGTGCGTGTCCTGTCAGCACGCAGGCAACTCGCTGGTCGGCCGAAATTTCGCCTTCGGCCCGCAAGTGCTTTAATCCTGCAATCGTCGCCGCCGAGGCCGGCTCACAGCCCAGTCCGAATTCGCCTATAATCGCCTTTGCATCGACAATCTCTTCGTCTGAGACCTTCCGCACAACGCCGTTACATACATCAATAGCTCGCAGACATTTCTTCAGATTGACCGGACGCGAAATCTCTATTGCCGAGGCACAGGTGTGCGGTGAAAAATTACGGGCCGTCAAATCAGCATAATAGTCGTCAATTATTTTCTGATTAACTTTACCGTTATTCCAAGTAAGTTTTTTGTTATTGACCAGCTCGGTAAGTGTGTCAGCGCCGGTGGCGTTAATAATCGCCATTCGCGGTATCTGTTTAATCAGCCCGAGCTGTTTTAATTCGGAAAAGGCCTTGCCGAAGGCGCTCGAATTGCCAAGATTTCCGCCAGGCACCACTATCCAGTCCGGCACTCCCCAGTTTAGCCCTTCAATGATTCGATACATTATCGTCTTTTGGCCTTCCAGCCGGAACGGGTTTAGTGAGTTGAGCAGATACAGCCCCAGTTTTGTGCAAACATCCTGAACCTGCCGCATACAATCATCGAAATCTCCGTCTATTTGAATCGTTTGTGCACCGTAATCCATTGCCTGGCTGAGTTTGCCGAAGGCAATCCTGCCGGAGCCGATAAAAACAGTGGATTTCAGACCGCAACTGTGTGCATACAGAGCCATCGATGCCGAAGTATTTCCAGTTGATGCGCACACGCACGAATTTGCCCCAACCATTTTGGCGTGACTGAATGCCGCCGCCATACCATTATCTTTGAACGATCCTGATGGGTTCAAACCTTCGTATTGCAGAAATAAACACCCTGACTTCATGTCAACATATTTAGCGACCGCATCATTTTGCTGCAGGATTGTCTGGCCTTCGCCGATGGTTACTTTATATTTGTCATCGCAGAAGTTAAGCAATTCTCGAAACCGCCACACGCCGGAAAAATCCAAAGGACTGTTTCTGTTTGCCCAGCGTTTGGCGAAACTGCTTAGCTTGCGGGGCACCTCAATTTTGTCCCAGTTATACTGCGTATCCAGAAGCTCACCGCATTTGGGGCACTTAAATCCGCCTGCAGCGAACCCACAATCAAACTCCGCCGCACAATCCGGATTAATGCATTTTTGAAAGGCAACGTCAACACTCATATACAAAACTCCTTTTGGACTTTGCTGTCATTAGTGTTTCGTAGTTCATCATTGTCGGCTTGGTCGTTCCCGCTTTGCGGGGTCCCACTCGAATTGATTTTTTCTATCAGGCCAGGCAGTTCGGCCAGCTTATCGATTTTCCAAACGCCTTCCGGAATTTTCTTTCCGATATTGGTATATGCATCCTTCAAAACGACCTGCATACCGGCTTTTACCGCCGGTATGATGTCCTTGTTAATCCTGTCGCCGACAAATAATATGTCCTGCGGCGACTCGCCTATTCGTTGAGCGGCCGTCTGAAAAATCCGGATGTCCGGTTTTCTAAAATCAAACTGATAAGAATAAAGTCGGCAAGGAAAAAAATCCAGTATTCCCAGTTGACGCAGATGCCTGTCTAAAGAGCCGGCGCTTACAAACGTATTGCTCAGTATGCCGAGCTTAAGTCCCATAGAGCGGAGTCTTGTTAAAGTGTCCGTTATATCCGGCTCGACCTTCGCCAGCTTGCTTAACGGCTCATACCACAGCCAGCCGACCTCTCGCCACTGGCTCTCGTTGAGGGTAAGGCCCTTCTTTATACCGATTTTCTTCAATAACGACAGGGCGTTGAAATCTTTTCCTGTCAGACTGGAAACTAAACAGTGGAACCGAACAGCTATCATACTGTGCCGGCAATACCATTTGAAGTTGCCGAGCGGCTGATTACAGCTTTGCAGGAATTCGTAGGTCAGCTTTGCGCTTTGACGAAAAACCTTTGCGGTGTTAAACCTGCCGAAGTTAACCAGCGTTTCGCCAAGGTCGAACAGTACCGCTTTTATCTTTTTATCCGGCATAATCAGCATCTTTATTTTCTCAACGGCGGTATATCATCGCCAAAAATCTCCCGCATCCATTCGACCATTTCTTCATCCGATATCGCCGATACGCGATTAGCTGAATACTCAGCGTCAATTCTGTTCTTTATCTCGGTTATATGAGGATTATGCTTGGGGATTTCAATCTCATACCTTGACTCTATCCAGTGTTTGATACCCGCTGCCCCGGTCTTGTCAGCGATTGCTACGCTGACAGGGCGATTAAGCAGTTTTTGTGTGTCGAAACAATTGTATATTTCCTCGTCCTTTAATAAGCCATCTGCGTGAATGCCGGCACGCGTAACATTGAAGTCCCTTCCAACAAGCGGATAATTGTGCGGAATCTCGAAGCCCAGCTCTTTTTTGGCATACTCAGCCAATTCGGTTATCGCCGCATAGTTGACGCCTTTTGTCATCCCCTTCAATTGTGCTTGTTCAACAATAAGCGCTTCCAGAGGTGAATTGCCGGTTCGCTCGCCGACCCCAAATATTGCGGCGTTGGCGGCACTACAACCATATAACCAGGCCGTCGTGGCATTGACCAGGACCTTATGGAGATCATTATGGCCGTGCCATTCCAGCCATTCAGACGGCAGTCCAATCTGACGAAGTCCGGAAATAAGTTTCGGAACAGCCCTTGGGAGAGCTGCCCCCGCCCAGGGCAGGCCAAATCCAAGCGTATCACAGAGCCGAATCTTAACCGGTTTTTTATACTGCTCGGCCAGCTTCATCAGTTCTGCTGCAAAAGGCAGCACAAAACCTTCATAGTCGGCTCGCGTGACATCCTCAAAATGACATCGTGGAATAACACCGCTGTCCAGCGAGGCCTTTACAATATCGAGATAAGCGTCTATTGCCTGTTTCCGGGTTTTACGAAGTTTTAGGAATATATGATAATCGCTCGCCGAGGTCAGGATACCGGTTTCAGCAAGCCCCATTTGTGTAACTAACTTAAAATCAGCAGCAACAGCCCTTATCCAGCCGGTAATCTCAGGAAACTTATAGCCGCGCTCTCTACACAGTTCCACTGCCTCTCTATCCCTAAGGGAATATAGAAAAAATTCGCTCTGTCGAATCAAACCGGTCCCACCATCTATTTCGTGCAATAAGTCATATATCCGCAGGACTTGCTCCGGCGTATAAGGAGGCCGGGCCTGCTGGCCGTCACGGAAGGTCGTATCGGTTATCCATATCCTCTCCGGAAGGTCATACGCAACTTTTTGCTCATCGAATATTACCCTGGGAAATTCGGTATATGGAAACATCTCCCGATACAAATTGGGTTTTTCTACCTCTACAAGTTTTGGCTCTTCTTTAGCCATACTTATCTCCCGTAATGTCGTTGGTTATCGCACATCTCGTTTGAGATGCGAAGTAATGGCCGAGATGGGATTCGAACCCATACGCCCGTGAGGACAGGGGATTTTAAGTCCCCAGCGTCTGCCATTCCGCCACTCGGCCTGGCCTCATAGACTAATGGAATTTCCGCCGATTTGCAAATTGTTTCTTAATTTCCAAAGGATACCGCAGAAATTGCGAAAATCGAAACCTGCCGCAAACTGAGATGATTTTATAGCAAGGGAAAACCCTGATTAAAGAAAACACAAGATATGCAGAGAAAATTTAACCTCTACGGCTTCTGTGAGTTCGGAGGCCAAATAAAATTCGAGACACTATATACGAAATAAATCGTGGCTGAAATTGCCAGAGAAAATCTGCTATCCGACCTGTTGCTTGAACCACCCGAACCCGGCGGTCAAGCATCCTTAAATATGGATCCTCGCCTGCCAAGACAAGCGCTTTCTTAATTCTCTCCACAGCATCGGTTAACCTGCCCATCCCCAAATAAACAACGGCGGAATCCCGCAAGGCACGAACGTCCCCTGGCTTTATATCGAGCGCATTACCGAAAAACTCTACCGCTTCTTCAAATCGGCCTTTTATAGCACTAACAAGACCAAGATAATAATAGGCATCTGCGTTAGCGCAATCAATGTCGATGACCTTCAGCAGACAATGCGTTGCATAATCCATATCGCCAATCCTCAGAAACATCGACCCCATAGAAACCAATATATCCGTATCCTCCGGAGCCAGTTTTACCTCCGAAACCAGATGGCCTCTCGCCTCCTCCTTTTTACCCCCCATAAGCGCATACTCAGCCAGCCGATACTGCGGTCCTGTCAGCATGTTGTCTTTTTGTCCCGCTTCGTTGAATAGTTTTAATGCTTGACCATAATCAGCTTTATTAAAAGCAATCTCTCCCAGATAGAACAAGGCAGCAGCAAAACCCGGCTTAAGCTCAAGTGTTCTGTTAAACTTTTCCTTCGCCGATTCGACATCCCCAATCTCAAGGAGAAACAGGCCGAAATCGAGAATGACATCAACGTCGCCCGGGCTGGCTCGAAGCTCAGCCAAGAAATACTCACGCCCGCGCTCGTAATCACCGACGGCCCAATAGGCCTGGGCAATTCGATAGTTAATTTGCGGGTGACTTGGCTCAAGCTCGGCTGTCCTTAGCCAGCAGTGAATTGCTTTCTTGTGCTCACCGCGAACGAAAAGACTGTTGCCGATGTTATAGTAACATAATGCACAATCCGGATTTAGCTGCTGGGCAAGGTAAAACATCTGCTCGGCCAAATCGTGTTGACCCATCTCGGTATAGGTAATTATCCGATTGCAATAGCAGGGTTCAAACTCCGCATCTAACTGCTGGATATGCTCGAAAGTCTCGATTGCACGGTCGTATTGGCCGGTGCGGGTATAATCGACCGCTAACGAATTTAATATCTCCAAATCATCCGGATTTAGCTGCAGGGCTGTCTCGTATTCACTTATTGCATCATCAAACTCGCCCTTGGTATCCAGTGTGAGGGCTTTGTCAAAATGCCAAGAACTATTGGCCGGATTTATCTCAAGCGCTGCTTCTATTTCGGCAAGGGCCTGGGGTATTTTGCCGTCTTCATAAAGCTCAAAAGCCTTCTTCGCCTTATGTTCAGCTTCAGAAAAAGGGTCAAATTCCATATCGTCGAACAGCATAACCGCTCCATTGGAAAGCAGGAAAGCGAACTCAACAAATAACGAATCACCCAAGACCGTTTCGGCTATAAACTCCCGTGGGGTTAGCTGTTTTTCCCCGGCCATATTTCCTTTGCCTGAATTAAAAATTTCGCTTGAAATTTGGTTTATAAGCTCTTACAATTGAGAAGGTTAGCTCAACAACGATAAATAAACTCAAGTGGCCGACAAAGTTGCAGCCGGTCTTTTTCTGGAAACCAGCTTCTATTAGTCTTATAATGTGTAACCACCCACACCAGTGGGAACTGTAGCTCTGTCAGATTAAGATTGTTTTTGGAGAAGCGAAACTATGATTAAAGAAATAAAAGGTCGGCTAACAGCCGGCAAAGGCAATTACGCTATTGTAGTCAGCAGGTTCAACGAATTTATAACCGCTAAGCTGCTAGCCGGTGCCGTAGATTGTCTCAAACGCCACGGCGCAGATGACAAGCAAATACTCGTTGTCTGGGTGCCGGGCGCCTGTGAAATCACCATCGCTGCAAAAAAACTTGCGAAAAGCGGCAAACACGTTGCTGTCCTCTGCCTCGGTGCGGTCATACGAGGCCAGACCGCCCACTGCGATTACATCTCCCAGATGGTAGCGCGAGGCATCGGGCAAATCAGCTACGATTCAGCGGCCCCGGCGGTTTTCGGTGTCCTGACCTGCGACACACTTGAGCAGGCCGTCGAAAGGGCGGGGACTAAAAAAGGTAACGCAGGCGAAGACGCTGCGTTGACCGCCATGGAAACTGTAAACGTCCTCGAACAGATTTGAGTCGTTCATTGACAATTTAAAAATACCCAACAATCAACTGACAAGAGGCCGGAAGGTGGACAAAAGAACAAGGGCCAGAGAGCTGGCAATACAGGGACTATATCAGCTCGAAGTGCAGGGCTCGGATGTGCTCGACAGCCTGGCTGAGTTCTTCATAGAAAATGACCCCCATCTTTCAGTGCGCAAACTTGCCTCAGAATGGACAAAAGGAGCCTGGGAAAATTTGGCTGTATGTGATGAGCTTATAGCCGCCTCAACAATAAAATGGCAATTATCCCGGCTTTCAATGGTTGACAAAAGTATTTTGCGGCTGGCGGTTTATCAGTTGAAGTTCTGCCCTGACATACCGCCCAAGGTCGCGATAAACGAGGCCATAGAGCTTGCCAAAAAGTTCAGCACCGATAAGTCACCGGCGTTCGTTAACGGCGTGCTGGACGCCGTCTTAAAGAAAATACAAAGTGAAAACGATTGAGGTTAATGGATTGAGAACAATAGCGGTATTAAACCAAAAAGGCGGAGTGGGAAAAACCACAACAGTGGTAAATATTGCTGCAGCCCTTGCCGCCACGGGGCTGAAGGTGGCCGTGCTTGACCTCGACCCGCAGGCACATCTGACAATACATCTCGGCGTAGAGCCCGAAAGCATCAGCTTGGGCTCATATAGACTTCTTACGCAATCGACAAAATTTGAAGAAGAAATTCTGCTTGTGCGACCAAATCTTTGGCTGCTGCCTGCAAATATTAATCTCGTCGGCGCTGAGAGCGAACTCGTAAGTGTTGTTGGAAGGGAAACTATCCTGCGGGAAGCTCTTCAATCAACTGAAGACAAATTCGATTATTCTTTTATCGACTGTCCCCCCTCGCTGGGATTGCTGACCTTAAACGCCCTCGCTGCCGCAGAAGAGGTCCTGATTCCCCTCCAGCCGCATTTCCTCGCCCTGCAGGGATTTGGAAAACTGCTGCAAACCGTTGAGCTTGTCAATAAAAGAATAAATCCAAACCTCAAAGTTAGATGGATTTTGCTGTGTATGTTCGACAGCCGCGCCTCACTTCCAAATGAGGTCAGGGCCGATATAGAACAATTCTTAAATAACGCACGCACAACCAACTGTGCCTGGGCATCGGCTCAGGTTTTACCTGTTTACATCAGAAGAAACATTAAGCTCGCAGAAGCCCCCAGTTACGGCAAAACAATCTTCGAATACGAACCCACCTGCCACGGCTCCGAAGATTACCGCAAAGTCGCCGAATTCATACACACCCAATTACAACCAACCCCACAACCCGGAATGCAATCAAATCAGAAACCCCCGATTGAAATCAAATTAGTTTCACCGCCTGATTTGCAAATATCACCTTCCGGGTTTACACAAACAACAACGGCTCCCGCCCCATCTGAACCCTGATAGCCCCCGAAATCCTTCTTGCAGTCCGTCAAACCAACTCTTGTGGGTTTTGCAATTGCTCGCAGATTGTGTTCAAAAACTTCGCAGCATAGACCTCGTCTATTACGCTGCGGTCAACCGCCAGCGACAAACTTACCATTTTCCGTTCCACCGGCTTACCGTCCATAGGAACATTTTCTCTATTCACATTGCCCACCGCTAAGATGACACTTGTCGGCAACGGCACAATTCCCAAAAAAGAATCGATGCCGTAAGCGCCGAGGTTGCTTAACGCTATCGTCTCGCCTTCCATCTCATCGAGTGTCAGCTTATCGTCGCGTGCCTTTTCAGTAAGCGTCTGCTCAAGTGAGGCAATCTCAGCTAATGTTTTTCTGTCCGCATCTTTTATCACCGGCACAACAAGGCCCTGCGGCGCATTGACGGCAAAGCCAACATTGATTGAATCGGGTATTTTGATACTGTCTCCATCAATTCTTCCAAGCATAAGCGGGTATTTTTTCACAGCCATCGCCAGCGCACGAACATAAAAAGCGTCTGTTGTTATTTTGACACCCAACGATTTCCGCAGCCTCGGCCGAAGGCCCATCAGTTCGGTTACATCCGCTTTTAACTCAATGTAAAAACAAGGCTTGCTCATCTTTGATTGCAACATCCTTTCGCCGATGAGCTTCTGGATTCGCGTCAGGGAGATATAGGGGCCTGCCGAATTTCCCGAAAATGTTTTTGTCGTCTCTTGGGACAAAATAAAATCCTTAATTGAATAAGGTAGAATTATAATAGTCCTATCTAAATCGTCAAGTCCGCCAAATGCTTATAACTGTGAAGATATGAAAAGAAGGCATCCTTATGTAGAAACGACCACATTATTTATATCGGAGCTGCTATGCACAATCCCTTATTTTGCGTGAGCTTGACTGTCAACAACGGTTTTCTCCAGAAGGTTGTCCATCTTTTCGGGTAAAATCTCCGGTGTGGGTTTACCATCTAATGGCAGAAAGACAGTAAAGGTTGTGCCTTGGCCCACTTCACTTTCGACCTCAATTCTGCCACCGTGCATCATCACGATTTTGCTAACTATGGCAAGTCCCAAACCTGTGCCCTTAACCTGCTGTCCGTGCTGATGTACTTGATAAAATGGGGCAAATAATTTAGGAAGGTTTTCCTTGGGCACCCCTATACCTGTATCGCTGACCTGTATAACTAAATCTTCACCTTTGTGCTGAACAGAAACAAAAACTTGGCCGTTTTCAGGTGTGAACTTGATTGAATTACTAATTAAGTTTGTCAGGACCTGCATAATTCCGTCGCTATCAAACCTGGCTTTAGGCAAATCATCATCAAGTTTAACGGAAAGTTTCACCTTTTTCTTCTCCGCATAGAGGGTCATTGTGTGACACGCGTCCTTAACAACTTCCCTGATATCGTTTTCCCGCATATTAAATTTCATTTTATTGGCGCTGAGCTTTTGAAAATCCAAAACCTCATTTATCAGTTTGGCAAGCCTGTCTATGTTTTTTTGCGCGATATTCAAGAAATTCTTCTGGTCTTTATTAATTTTCCCTGACACCTCCTCTAAGACAATGGAGATAGCTTCTTTCATAGATGCCAAAGGCGTCCGCAGTTCGTGCGAAACCGTGGATACAAATTGCGATTTTGTTTCCATTGCTTCTTTTAATTCTTCTTCTGCCCTTTTGCGCTCGGTGATGTCTGTGGTGACACCTATCGAACCCATTATCTTCCCCTCAGAATTTTTCAGAACGCTCAGCGAAACATCAACATCAATTAATCTCCCGTCTTTTCTAATCATCTTGGTTTCCAGGTGGCGCTGCACTCCTTTTTGTACGATATTGAGAGTTCTTATTTTCTCCCACTGCCCTTCGGAATAAAGCGACTTCACCGGCCTAAGGTATAAATCTTCCTTGTCCATACCCAAAAGGTCTTCTGTGAACTTGTTCCAAGAAATAATCTGCTCCCTTTCATCGACCAGTGTGATAGCAGCAGCCGAGTTTTCAAAGATAGTTCGGTACTTTTCCTCCGCCAACTGGCGTTCCTGCTCTGCCTTTTTGCGCTCGGTGATGTCCTGTCCAATTGCTATCAACCCAATAGTCTGGCCATTTTTATCCCTGAGTATTTCATCATACCACTCGACTAAAACTTCATGGCCGTCCTTAGTAACGATAGGATTAATGTTGCCTCTGGTATGCTCTCCACTTATTGCACGCTTAAACAACTCTTTTGCCCGCGGGTGGTCTCTTTCAGGCAAAAAAGTACCAAACCAGTCCTTGTTTTTTACTTCCTCCACCTTATAGCCGGAGATTTTCTCCATACAGGGATTGAAATTTACAATACGGGTATTTGTATCCAAGACCAACATGATAACCGGTGCAGTATTAAACATGCTTTCAGCAAATTCCTTTTCCTGTTTAATTACTGCCTCGGCCCTTTTGCTATCGGTGATATCCCGGAATATACCCTGCAGTACTTTCTTGCCTCCGACTTCAAGTAAACTGGCCATTATCGCAACATCTTTGATTTCTCCGGTTTTGGTAACAATCAGCGTTTCCAGGGTCTGACCCTGTTTTTCTTTGAGATGCTGCTTGAAAGTGCTGCTAAATTCTCCTTCAACCATTTCTGGAGGATGGAGAATCCGCTGGTGCTGACCAATGAGTTCTGATTTTTCCCTACCAACTAATCTTGTTGCCGCAGGGTTACAGTCAATTAATATGCCTGTTTCGGCATCGGCTACGAAGATAGCGTCTAATGCTCCCTCAAACTGCATTCTATATTTTTCTTCAGTTTGGCGTAACTGCTCTGCCGCTTTCTTGCGTTCAATGGCATACCGCACAGCGCGGGTCAGCAGGTTGCTGTCAATCTGTCCCTTGACAAGATAATCCTGCACCCCCTTCTTCACCGCCATAACTGCTGTTTCTTCATCGTCAAGACCACTTAGCACAATGACGGGGACATCCGGAATCTTAGCGTGTATTGCGCTGAAAGATTCGATTCCCTGACTGTCCGGCAGGCCGAGGTCAAGGAACACAACGTCAAAACATTCTTTATCCAGAAATCCAAGTGCCGTCTTGAGGCATTCTGCGGATTTTATATCTGAAATGGACAGCGCCGATTGAGACAACAGCCGTTGCAGCAGTTTTCTGTCAACTATGTCATCTTCGATTATGAGTATTTTTAACCGCTGTGTACCATTGATTTCCATTTTTGCCTTACATTTTGTAAATATCTCTTTGGTTGGTGAATTGCCTCTCGCTTTGTCTTGTTTGGGTTTTCGGCCTGCTTTTGTGCATTACCGCTGGATTTTATTTCCCAAAACTTTTGTTATTTTTCCCACCAGGTCAGTAAAATCAAATGGTTTAGTAACGTAATCAGCTACACCAATTTCCACGGCTTTAGCTACATCCTTTGCATCGCTGAATGCGGTAAACATTATCACAGGTATGTCCTTTAGCTCCGGACTGTTTTTGAGGCGTTCGAGCATCTCATAGCCGTTCATAACCGGCATACTGATGTCTAATAATATGATGTCCGGCTTCTCATTTGCCGCTTTTTCCAGGCCTTCTTTTCCATCGGCGGCAGTAATAACCTCAAATTCGCAAAATTCAAGGCGGTATTGGACGGTGCTGACTATATCAGCTTCGTCATCGACGACAAGAACTCTGGCGAGAGAGGTTTTCTTTTTTGACTTGAATAATCCCCACATTATAGGTTCCCTCTTCGAATCTCTGTGTAAACTTTCCGTATTTTCTTATTTGTGCAGAATCGCTTCGCTGATTTTTTATCGACCCAAACCAATTGTGGCATTAGCAAAGAATAATGTTAACGCAACGATATCAGGGAAAGTCCTCAATTTGACAAATTAAGAGTCTCCCAAGATTATCGGTCATAACCCCAGCTATTTCGCCGACACTGATAAAGATATTAGTTGTTTAGTATCGGACTTATTGCCTGCAAAATGTTCAAATTTGATATACAGAAGCTTCTTATTAAGTCTTCACTGAGCAATGTCGATAGTGATTGTGAGTCCGTATAACCATATATTCAAAAATGCTATGCAAAATCAGGAACACATAATCTCATATATCCTGGAGCAGAACATTCTTGATGAAAAGACCCTGCAAAAGGTTCTCAAAGATCAAGAAATAAGCGGTCAAAGCCTGATAAGTATTCTCAAAAAAAACAACTTTGTAGATGAAGAGCAGCTCGTCAGGATAATTGCCGCTGGTCATCAGATAGAATTCGTGAACCTTTCACCAGATATGATAAGTCCCATAGCCGCTCACATGGTGACATACGAGATGGCAAACCAATACAATATAATCCCTGTTAAAAAAGAGGGCAACAAGCTGCTGGTGGCAATGAGCTCGCCCTTGAATCTTGCCGTCAGGGACGAAGTAGAGATGAGGACGGGTCTTAAGGTAGTTCCTCTGGCTGCTACACAGAATGCAATCAGACAAGCTATTACATACCACTTCAACGTGCAAAATGTAACACGCCAGGCTATAGCTTCAATGCGGTTGACAACAGACAGTAATAAAGATGTGTCCAGAGAGGCTGAGTCCGAGAACAAATCGCCGCAAGTTACCAATGCTCCTATTACGAAGCTGGTTTCTTCCGTAATAAACAGTGCCATTGATGCCGGGGCAAGTGATATACACATCGAGCCACAACAGCCCGATATGAGGGTGCGGTACCGTATAGATGGAATCTTACACGACGCAATAAACGTGCCCTCGTCGGCACAGCTTGAGGTAGTATCGCACATTAAGGTTACAGCAGATATGGATATTTCTGAGCAAAGAGTCCCTCAAGACGGTCATATGATGGTGCGGCATGACGGCAAAGAGTATGATATGAGGGTTTCGTCCTTGCCAGGGGTGGGAGGAGAAAAAATAGTTATCAGAATTCTCGATAAGGACGCGATTAAATGGTCGCTTGACGCTGTTGTGCCATCGCCCGATGACAACCGAAAGTTTCGAGAGTTAGCCAGCAATCCTTATGGTATGTTACTTCTGACCGGCCCGACCGGCTGCGGCAAAACCACCACCCTATATTCGGTTCTGCAACTGTTAAATACTCCTGAAAGAAATATCGTTACTGTTGAGGACCCTGTCGAGTATCGCCTCGATGGTATTACGCAGATGCAGGTCAAACCGATTGCGGGGATAACATTTGCATCAGCTTTGCGAAGCATAGTTCGCCAAGACCCGGATATCATATTGGTAGGTGAGATACGTGATTTTGAGACAGCAGAAATAGCTATCAGTGCTGCTCTGACGGGACATCTGGTACTAAGCACATTGCATACCAACGATGCAGCAGGCGCGATATCACGTTTAATCAATCTTGGAATAGCACCGTTTCTTGTTGCTTCAGCACTTTTAGGAGCAGTCGCCCAAAGGCTTATAAGGACCTCCTGCATCAAGTGCAAGCAGGTCTATCAGCCATCTGAAGATGACCTGAAATGTCTGTTCGGCAAATCGGACGGGGATAAGAAGACAGAGCTTTATCGCGGGACTGGATGTAACTACTGCTACCATACGGGATATCACGGGCGAAAGGGCATTTTTGAGATACTGCCTATTTCTCCGACAATAAGGAAAATGACCGTAGATAGAAGCAGCGACGATGTGATTAGGCAACAGGCGATTAAAGAAGGTATGAAAACACTTCATAAAAGCGCTGCCAGTGAGGTCCTCGCCGGCGTGACAACAATAGATGAGATAATGCGAGTCATCAATGTGAGGATAGAGTAATGGCAGTCTATCAATATGTGGCAAAAGATGGAACGGATAGGAAGTTCTCCGGCACATACACCGACATCGAAAATGTTTCGGGGCTGCGAGAGGAGCTGGCCAAGATAGGTTGTGTTCTCGTAAAGGCCCGGCGGGAAAAGAGCTCAGCGGTGAGACGCAGGAGAATAAAGCATTCGGAAGTGGCGACTTTTGCCTATAGGTTCGCAGAGATGTATTCGGCAGGTCTATCAATAGCAAGCTGCCTTGAGGCACTGGAGGAGCAGACCGAAAATCAGGCCTTCAGGTATGTAATTGCTGATATCAAGCAAAGCATACAGACCGGCTCAAGCCTAAAAAACGCCTGTGAAAAATACAGAAACATATTCTCAGATTTCTTCCTCGGAATGATTGAGGCCGGTGAGACCGGCGGGAAGCTGGGAAAAACGCTCGATATGAGCGCTATGTATCTGGAAAAGCGGACAGATATAAGACGAAAGGTCGTTTCCGCTTTTGCTTATCCTGTTATGGTAACTATTATGTGCTCTGTAGTTATTACCTTTCTCTTGATTTTTGTTATACCAATTTTTATGAAACTATACAAACAGGCGCATGTGCCGTTGCCTGGTCCAACGCGAGCTCTTATAGGATTAAGCTCTCTGGTAACAGAACAGTGGTGGGTAGTCCTTATTGTGGTGGCGGCGGGAGCAATGGCAGGACGATGGCTGCTAAAAAAACCACAAGTAGAAGCTGCGTGGGATGCTTTCAAACTGAATATGCCTGTTTTTGCCAAGCTAAATCGTATGCTTGTGGTCTCACATTTCACGCGGACATTCGCAATGCTGGCTTCAGTTGGAGTTCCGCTGATTAAGGCTTTGGATGTAGCAAGTGAGGTTGCTCACAATCACAAGTTGACCGAAATTGCCAAAGAATTGCAACAAGAGATTAAGGCAGGTAATCCTATTGCAAAATCACTTAAAAGCTACGCAATTTTCCCTCCGATAATCATACAGTTGGCTGCCTCGGGTGAAGAGGTGGGACAATTATCGGAAATGTTGAACAAAGGCGCTGACCTTCTTGATAAAGATATTGACAGGGCAATAAATGCTTTACTTATGAAATTGGAGCCGGCCTTGACGATTATTATGGGCGCTGTTGTTGGATTGATCCTTATGGGGGCATATTTGCCTATGTTCGATTACATGGGCCATTTGAAATAGTCGCCCCGCCCATGTGAGGACGAGCGACGAGAGACGATTGATGCGTGGGGAGTATATGGATTACCGGACTAACTTGCAAGCTGATAGTTTTTTATTGGTTTTTTATAAAGTAGCTGATGTTCTATGACGATTATCTAACCGATTAACTAAATAAGAATTCTTTTCTTTTTAGAAAGGACACAAATTATGAAACTATTGAAAAGCAGAAAAGGTCTTACACTAATTGAATTGCTCATTGTGGTTATAATTCTGGGAGCACTGGCAGCAATTGCAATTCCAAGAATATCTCAGAATTCAACTACCGCCAAGTGGAAGGCCTGCCAAACTAATGTCGCCACGATGAACACACAAATCGAATTGTACCATGCCAATTCGCCAACTGACGCGTGGCCGACCCTCCTGACGGATGTTACCAATGACGCCAACTATTTCCCTGGTGGTGCTCCTAAATGTCCGACTACTGGAACTAGTGCACCCTATACGATGGATGGTACTACTCACCGTGTTTCTTGCAGCACCTCCGGCCACACCAACCCATAATCAAAGGACCGAAGCACATACAGGATATAAAAGGCCCCCGCACCAATTGAAGCTGAACGGGCGTTGCGAACCAGATGTAGGGGAGGCTTCTCCGCTGGATGACAATTGGTGCGGGGTGAATTTGCATTATGACAAAGAAAAGCAAGGCCCACACACTGGTTGAACTAATTGTAATTGTGGTGATTGTGGCCGCGGCGACCTTAGCCGTAATTGCCATTTCAAGAATGTCTCGAAGTTCAGCTGCCACCAAGACTATGGCCTGCCAAACTAATGTTGCCACGATGAACACACAAATCGAAGTATACTATGCGGAAAATGGCTCTTGGCCATCCGCCCTGACGGATATCACGAACGACCCTAACTATTTCCCTAAGGGTGCTCCTGCCTGTCCGGCCGGTGGAACCTATTCGATGAATGGCACTACTCACCGTGTTTCTTGTAACGCTCCCGGCCACTAAGCAAGGGCTTGTCCATTGCGGATTTGCATTATGGCAAAGAAAAGAAAGGCTCACACGCTGGTTGAATTGATTGTAATCGTAATGATTTTGGCCGCGTTGGCCTTTATAGCGGTACCAAGACTTCAATTTGCCACTCTATATCGCAAACAGGCTGACACAGTTGCAAGAAAAATTGTTACCGACCTTCGCCGTGCACGCGAGCTTGCTATTTCCAACGCAGCAACCGAACCCAACGGCTTTGCACTAAACATAAACACAATCGGCTTGACCTATGAAATAAAAATAGCGCATAGCGATGGGACACCAATCCCAAACGGCACATTTTCAATCGACCGGAGAATCATCACCTGCGCACCGTGCCCAACAAGCTTTCAATTCGGCCCGCTGGGAAATTTAACCAAAAGTGATTCCAACGACTTAACCGTTTCTGCAGAGGGAAAATTCTTCACAATTAATATTACTCCGGCAACAGGTATGATAAAATGCACCGAAAATTGAAAATCGCAAAACGATTCGCGGGATTAACGTTAATAGAGGTTGTTATTGCTTCAGCATTACTGGCTGCCGCAATGGTTCCGATATTGAAATGTTTGACCGTTGCCCACGCCAGCGCTATAAGAATCGAGCATAAAAGCCGCAGTCTCCTTCTCGCCCAGGCCAAGCTTGACCAGATAAGAGCTCGCTCAATCTACAACTACACCAACAGCGGCAACCCATTAGGATTTGCAGAAAGCGGCACTCCTCTTGACGGTTTATACCTGTGCAATGTAACGGACAATAAAGATGACTTCCTAAAAACGATAACGGTATCTGTCGGTTACAACCTCGATGGCGACACCGTAACTCTGGCGACACTTATTGCCAGAAGATGGACTGATTAAGGCACTACACAAAACTTATAGGACATTCTCGCCTGTCTGAGTATTCCTTTCTCGTGTTAATCACTAATGTCTGATAAAAGCAGACCTTAATACCAAATAACCCCATTTTTTTGCGGTTTTTTCTATCTTTATCTTAATGGTTGATAATTTAAAACTTGCGTAACGGCTGCTTCCTCTTATGCCGAAAATATCAACAATAGCGCAAAAAATATGCGGTGACGAAATGCGGTATCGAAACAGAAAACTTCGGAATTGTCCGGCTCTAACCATTTTGGAGATAATTATAGCTTTGGCTATAATAACTATTATTTTTGCAGCGGTGCTGCCGCAATTCAGGGTTATCCAGAACGGCTGGGACTCCAGACAAGCAGCTACCGAGGTCCTTCAAAATGGCAGGGTCCTTATAGACCACATAAACCGTAACCTTTCAAAAGCCATCAAAATAACCGCCGTAAGTAACCCGACCGAAACCAACGGATATATCCAGTTTCTGGGTAATGACAGTAACACATACCGGTATGATATTAACTCGACCGGCAGTTACATCAGGTATGGCCAGGTCGGATACACTCCCGCGGATTTGGCAGGGCCCGTCAGTTCCCTGACGTTCACCTGCTACGACGCTTGTGATATAGCCACAACAGATGTTAATGACATCCGCCTTGTTGATGTGAATACAATTCTGCCCAATCCTGCCGCGCTCGGCCAGAATAAAACCTTCACAGCCTCCGTTTACCTCCGTGCGGACGCGAATAACGGTGGGATTGTGGGGTGCTGGAAGCTGGATGAGACCAGCGGAACAACTGCGGCGGATTCATCAGGCAAAGGCAACAATGGGACACTGGTCAATATGACCACCCCAGGATGCTGGGGCCCAGGACAAATCGGCAATGCGCTAACTTTTGATGGAACGGATGATTATGTTGATTTAGGGACTGGTTCATCACTTAATTTTGGAAGTTCTGGACCTTTTACAGTATCTGCCTGGGTGAAAACAACAGACAGTTATGGAATGATAGTTTCTTTCAGAAGTTCAACTGACGGCGGTCCTGTGATAGACCTGGCAGTGGGATATGACGGTGGAGTTGACGACCCTTGCAAAGCTATGATTTTAGTCAGACAGAATGGTGGCAGTAGTTATGCTCATGTAACAGGAGGGAAAGTCAGTGATGGCTTCTGGCACCATATTGCGGCGGTAAGAGGTTCCGGCAGTACAATAGAACTGTTTTTGGATGGGGTATCTCAGGGAACAAATTCTGGTGCGGAATCCGGAGGTGCAATAACAACTAATTTAAGAGCAATCGGTTCCGAGAGACGCTGGGTCAGCGATAGCTACGGAACAGCGGACCAGCGTTATCTCGCCGGCACAATCGACGATGTCCGTCTCTACAACCGCGCACTCACGGCGACGGAAATCGCACAGTTGGCTAATATCCCCACTTACAGAGGTTTCAGTAAGGCCAAGCAAGATTCTGATACCACCTCTATTGTCATTTCAACGCCTGCCACGAACACGGGTGACCTTCTCATCGCGGCAGTTGCCACGGACGGAGATACTTCCGCCTCTATTGCTGTACCAGGATGGACACTGATTGACCGCGGTGCACCCAGCGGCGGCCGGGTAACGCTGGGCGCCTGGCGAAAATTTTCCACAGGTGCCTCAGAGCCGGCCACTCATACTTTCTCCTGGGCGGTGGGGAACCCACAGCAGGCCTACGGCTGGATAATGCGCTTTACCGGCTATGATGCTACCAGTCCGAGTCCGATTAATACATCAGCGACCGCCGATCAAAACAACATTGCTCCAACCAGTCCTGCAGTAACCACAACAGTTCCCAATTGCCTGATTCTTCGTCTCGGTGCATTTGATGATACTTCTGTTTTACAAGACAACCTCAATCTTCTTTCAGGTCATACTACAATTACTGCGGGCAGCAGCAGCGGCAGCAGTACTATTCCAAACTATCAAGCAGCAGGAACTGCTCAGTCTAGCACAGTGGCGATTACCGTCCCCTGGCCGGCGCATCAGGCGGGCGACATTGCGCTTCTTTTTGTTGAGTCATGCGGAGGTCAGCCGGTAACGCTTACAACACCGGCAGGTTTCGTGAATGTAACCAACAGCCCGCAGGCAACTGGAGCGGGAGCGGCCGGAACGCGTCTCACCGTGTTCTGGTGCCGGGCGACGTCGTCTTCAATGAGTTCGCCGGTCGTGGGTGACCCGGGAGACCACGTCTACGGAAGGATACTCACCTTTCGCAACGTTGTCGCAACTGGCGACCCGTGGGACGTGACGCAAGGTGGAACGAAAGCAGCGGCCTCAACCACTACGACATTCGGAGCGGTCACCACAAGCGTCAATAACACCTTGATCGTGCTTGCGGCATCAAGAGATAACGACTCAGCCGCAGCGGCGTGGTCAGGTTGGACGAACGCAAATCTCTCAGGCCTCACAGAGCGATCGGACGGAGGAACCACATCAGGAAACGGTGGAGGCGTGGGAGTGGCAACAGGCCTCAAATCAACTGCCGGAAGCACCGGTCAGACTACGGCGACGGTAACATCAAGTGTTGACGGACATATGACCATCGCGCTCAAGCCAGTCGGTGACGGCACGGTCTCGGGCGGCGCAGGATACGTCAAGCAATCGCTTGCCGGCGGCAGCGGAACATCCAATTTCCAGCTTACCGCATCGAAGGATGCACGAATGCTTACGATAGCGATAGCCCCGGCTACTAACGGCAGTTATGATTGTTGCGGAGACTATCTACGACCTTAGAGCGGAACTGCTATGAAAACAAAGACTAAAAATAATGGTTCAGTTCTTTTGATGGTAGTATTTGCCATAGCGCTGCTGTCTGTGCTCACTATCGGCATAGTCGAGATGCACACCGAGGAAATACAGCTTATGCAAAATCAGGTCGATGCTGCACAGGCGCTCGCAGTCGCCGAGGCCGGTCTAAACGATGCCTTCGCGAAAATACGGACAAATCCGAACTGGGTTCCCGATGGTAGCTATACCAATAAATCGTTCCCAGGTTATGGCACCTACACCGTAACCTATGTACCGCCGGACCCAAATATTACTTCAGAAGGAATTACATCGCAGGGATTTAAAGCCAGAGTGAAAGCTAAAGTAACAATCAGCAGCAGTGATCCAAACCACGTAATCAGAATTGATAATTTATGGATAAACGAATAATGCTTAGCACGAGAACCGCACTCGCCTCGGCGAAGACACGAGTCGAAGCCGGGCTGGAAATGCTCAAGACAAGCAGCGTATCGTCAAGATGGCTTACGCCACTGAGGATGCTCAGGACCAAAACCGCTCTGGGAGTAGATATCTCGGATAAGCAGATAAGTCTGGCGCTCCTTAAGAAGGACAAAAACGGAGTCGAGTTACTCAAGGCCGCCACTGCCCCTGTTCCTGATGGAGCGATAAAAAATGGCAACATTGAAGACGCTGCTGTTTTAGCTAATGCGATAAAAAGATTGAAAACCTCCAGCAGAATACGGACAACCCACGCTGCTGTATCGTTATTTACCAAACCGGTTATTGCGCAAATTATGGACATACCCAAGCAAGTTCCGGGCAATATAGGGCAATTTGTCCAGGACCAAGTGAAACACTGTGCTGTCTTACCAGGCAGGAAAATTGCTTTTGACTTTTGTGGGGTCGGTTCAGAAGCAAGCCCTGCAAGCCGTCTCCTTGTTATTGCTACTGATGGCCGAAAGGTAGATGAGATTGTCAAGGTGTGCAGTCAAGCCGGTCTTGTTGTTGAGGCGATTGAGCCGCCGCTGCTCGCCTATACCAGAGCGCTTTATGCTAAGAAGATAGCAGGAAAATTTGATTGCAGCGTGCTTATAGCCATATTGCAGGATAACACCTTAAATCTGTGCGTGTTCAGAAAGCAGACTATGGACTTTGTCAGAACGAAGAGTATCAGCAAAGTCCCGGGGACTCCTTACGGAGAAAAAGCACAGCCGAATGAGCTCTGTCAGTGGCTCGCTGAACAGATAAATATGGTTATCCAATTTTATGATGTCGAGGTCCCAGACGGTTGTGGAAAGTGGGAAGTCATTGTGGTTGTAGATGGTGAGCCAGTCGAACCATTACCCAAGGACGCTGCAGGGTCTCTGAGGGCTAAAGTCGCAAGTGCCAATTTACAACTGCTAACCGGCGAAGATATTTGCCAGGCTATTGTCGTTAGTCAATCCGCCGGACTTTCCAATTGTCGCCAACCCGATAAACCTTCACCGGTAGCAATCGGCCTGGCTATGAAGCTTTTGGATACGGATGCGCATAATTTAGGCGTGAACCTGCTTCCCCCGAAAGTAGCCCGGCTTAGAACTGCTCAAAAAGGAGCTCTCATAACAGCCAATATTATAGCAGCAGTGCTGCTGATTATGATATTGGCTGTCAATGGGCCGATCTGGAAGATTAAAAAATTAAACGAAAGCATTAATAAAAAGGCATATCTATTGCGGGACACGCATACTCTGGTTAGAGAACGGATATCGATAAATAAACAAATCAGCGCCATAAGCAATACACTTAACCAAATAAATGGGGCCTTAGGTTCTCATTGTGATACGGACTGGCCCGGTCTGCTAAATGACATTGGAAAAGGGATACCCAGAACTGTATGTATAACCAGTCTGTCCAGCAGAGCCAATTCCGGGATGTCGCTGAAAGGTCTGGCGTTATCAAATGAAGCTGTTTATTTGTTTGTGGATATGCTGAACAAATCCGAGCACATAAATTCGGCTTCTATCGCTGAGACAAAGAAAGATGACAAGGGATTCATCAGCTATGAAATCAGCTGTGCCCTGGCTCCAAAAAAGGAAAACAGTAATGTTAATTGATAATCTTGTTAATTTGAATCGCTCAACAAGAAGTGTTGTTTTTACTGCGTTGATTATAATAGCAACAATAGCAATGTATAACTGGATAGTCGCCCCACACGTTACTTACTTGTTCGCAGCACAAGAATATGAATCGGCTGTAAGTAAAGCTGTGGAGAAAAACGAAGTCATCACCGATGAAGTCAAGGCCGAAACGAAAAGGCGGGAAGAATTATATGAACAGCTTGCCAGGGCCCGCAACACCCTGTTTACTCCCGATGAAACTAAAGAGTTCTTCAGTGATTTGCAGGCCGTTTCCGAAGAAACAGGATGTATAGTTCGTTCGCTTAACCTGGCTGCAAGTGAACCATCTTTTAGAGACGACACTTCAAGTATTATCGCTAACAGTGCAATGTTGACCGTCTCAGGCCAGTATAACAGCATAATCAGACTGGTGGAAAAACTGCAAAATCACCCCAAAAAGATCTGGATGTACCCATTTAAGATAGAATCTATCGACTTCGGCTCTGGCCAGCTTAAATGCGATATGACTATTACAGCTTACACAATCCAGGATAAGGAGGCTGCCCTATGAATAAACCCCGGTATGCAAAGATAGTTTTCTGCGGTATTATTTTGGCCGCTATCTTCTGGTATGGCTGGACACAAGCTCAGCCGGTAAAATCTGAATCTGAACAGAACAGCACATCAGAGGTTGGACGCGATAACCCTTTTGCAAATTTCATCGGTAATAAAAAATCCACAGCACAGGAAGCTTCCCAAACTTCACAGCCGGTTGAGGAAAAGCCGGAGCTGTTTGTTGAAACCGTAGCCCTTAAATTTCTGGATGCCGGAAACCTTAGGACCGCACTTGCAGGTATGTCTTCTAAAAATGGCAGTATTTCTATTGATGAAAAAAGTAATTCTTTGATTGTTTGCGACACGAAGGAAAATCTCGAAAAAATTCTCGCTCAAATTAGAAAAGCCGACAAAACGCCCGAGCAGATTATGATAGAGGTAGTTATTCTTGACGTCCAGCTTGGCGATGACACCGAAATCGGCGTGGACTGGACCAAGTTTTTCCCACCGGAACGCCACCTTGCGTATGAGCAAACCCTTATACCTACCACCAGCACAACCGGAGGACTTCTTACGCTCTCGAAATACGGCATTGCCGGTACTGTACGCGCTCTGCAGGAAATTCGAAATGTCGAAATACTCGCAAGCCCCCGCATACTTGTTGCCAGCGGAAAGGAGGCCTACATTAAAACCACCGAAGAAATACCGTATACAGAGCTTACCGAAAGCACCGGTGGTACCAGCGGAAACTATGTATCCTCGACAAAGTTTAAGGAGGCCGGCGTTACTCTCAATGTTAAAGCAACCGTCGTTGACGAGCATAAAATCCTGATGACGGTAGAGCCTGAACAAAGCATTAACACCGGTGTAGCAGGGGTGGGGACGGGGGCGGGTGCCACCACTGTTCCTATAGTTGACAAAAGAACAGCCAAAACTACCCTCCTTATGGAAGACGGCCAGGTCCTTATTATGGGCGGCCTGAGAAAAAAAGAAATAAGAATTACTAAAAGCCAGATACCTTTGCTTGGGGACATACCGCTGGTCGGCTTCCTGTTCTCTTATGACAAGAAAGATGTTAAGAATTCTGAGCTTATGGTTCTCATCTCACCCCACCTTGACAGCAAGCCGGCTTCTGAAGACGCAATGAAAAAATTCAACGAGCTTAAGAACAAACCTATCCTTTCACTGCCTTCTGATTGGCGAGACCCGTTCCGCAACATCAGCAATCAGTTGGATCGGTTAGAAAGTAAATAAAGCGACACCGCCGTAAAATTATCGCTTTGATTTTATTGCCGCCCGGATATAATCGGCCTTATGAAGAACGCCATTCTTAGCGAGCTTTTCGACCAGATGGCCGATATCATGGAAATCCTCGGCGAGGATAAATTCCGCATCAATACCTACCGAAAGGTTGGCCGAATTATCGCTGATATGCCTACTGATATAGAGACGCTTTTGGCCAGCGGCGACTTGGCAAAAATACCCGGTATCGGCAAATCAAGTCTTGCTAAGATTGAAGAGTTCGTAAAAACCGGCGCAATAACCGCCCACAAACAACTGCTCACTAAAATCCCGCCAACATTGTTGGAGCTGCTTACTATACCCGGTGTAGGCCCCAAAGGCGTAAAAACAATCTACGAAAAGCTAAACGTAAAAACTATTTCCGAATTGAAAAAGGCGATTCTCTCCGGCTCTTTAGCTAAACTGCCCGGCTTTGGCGATAAAAAGGCGGCAGCAATAACAAGAGGCATTGAATTTCTTGAAAAATCCACAGGCCGAATTCGCCTCGACCAGGCCATTGAAGCCGCGGATATTGTTACCGGGTTTCTCAAGGAGCTTCCCGGTATCGGCAAAATCCAGCCTGCCGGCTCGCTGCGCCGCCGGGCAGAAACCATTGGTGACGTTGACATCCTCGTTGCCGCTAAAAATGGCAAAAAGATAATAGACACATTTACCAAAGCGGGCTTTGTGCAGGAGGTTCTCGCCGCCGGACCGACAAAAGGTTCTGCGATTATCCGGACAGAAACCATTCCCGTCCACGTTGATGTCCGCGTCGTGCCCAAAGAGAGCTTCGGCGCTGCGGCACAATATTTCACCGGCTCAAAACAGCATAACGTGCGCCTAAGAGAAATCGCCGTAAAGGCAAAATTGAAATTAAACGAGTATGGCTTATTCAAAGCAGATAAAAGAATTGCTGGGGCAACTGAGGAAGAAATCTATCGAAAACTCGACCTGGATTTTATCAACCCGTTATTACGTGAAGACCGTGGCGAAATTGAAGCAGCAAAGACACACACCTTACCCGAACTGATTGATTCCAAAGACATTAAAGGCGACCTCCACGTCCACACAAATGCTTCCGATGGTAACGCCGGTATTTCAGAGCTTGCCCATGCTGCAAAAGATTTTGGATATAAATTTATCTGCATCACAGACCACTCGAAGTCCTCTGCAATCGCTAATGGTTTATCAAGTAAACAGTTGGCTAACCAAATCAGGCATATCCACAAACTAAATGAAAAAATAAAAGGCATAACCATCTTCGCCGGAACCGAGGTGGACATCCTCGCCAACGGCTCTCTGGATTTCGACAACAAGTTACTTGCCGAGCTTGATTTTGTAATAGCCTCGATACATTCAGGTATGACCAGTTCCCGCGAAAAGGTAACTACCCGCACATTAAAGGCGATGGATAATCCCTATGTAAACTGCATCGCGCATCCTACAGGCCGCCTTCTCGGCCAGCGCGAACCGATGGATATCGATATGGCCGCTGTAATCAAACATGCTACTCAGACACACACGGCTTTGGAAGTGAACGCGAATCCATGGCGCCTGGACCTCAAGGATACCCACTGCAAAATGGCGGTTGAAGCAAAGGTTGCGCTGGCCATCGGAACCGACGCTCACAGCATTGCTGGCCTTGGCTCGATGGGCTACGGAGTAGCCACCGCTGCACGCGGCTGGGCAACGAAAGCAAATGTATTGAACACTTTCACTGCTGCAAGACTAAAGGGTTTTGTCGAGGCTAAAAGACCGTAGTTTGCGTTATAATACACAATAGAGATAAAGAAAGGTTTGGCGATGAGTGAGGTAATAACCCTTCCTAAGCCGAATCAAGATGGCTCGATGTCATTGGAGAAAGCCATCGCCGTTCGGCGGTCCCGGCGAGACTTTTCACCACAATCTCTTTCGTTTGAGCAAATCAGCCAGCTAACCTGGGCAGCACAGGGGCAGGTGGCTGGCAATAGGTATCGCACAGCACCCTCAGCCGGAGCAACTTATCCACTTGAGCTTTTTGTCGTAACAGGTGATGGCTTGTTTCACTATTTGCCTGCCGAACATTCGCTTGAGAAACTCACCGGCCGGGATTTGCGAGCCTCCCTTGCATCAGCCGCCTGGGGACAGGAATTTATTGAAGCGGCGCCGTTAACAATTGTCTTCGCCGCCGAATTTAGCAGAACAACAAATCACTATGGCAAACGAGGCGTCCGTTATGTCTATATGGAAGCAGGCCACGCCGCCCAGAATGTCCATCTCCAGGCCGAATCCTTAGGGCTTGGTTCTGTCGCGGTCGGCGCCTTCGATGATGCTTCCATCAGCAAAGTTCTATCTTTGCCAAAAAACCTTGAACCCATATATATGGTAACAGCGGGCTATTGCCAATGAGTAATATGGAAACTGTTTCTATTGATGGCAGCACGGGTGAAGGAGGAGGCCAAATACTGCGAACAAGTTTGGCTTTATCCTGTATAACCGGCAAGAGTTTGCACATTGAAAATATCCGTGCCGCACGCCGCAATCCGGGCCTGGCAAAGCAGCACCTAAGTTGTGTCCATGCTGCCTGCCAAATCTGCAATGGCAAATGCCAGGGTGCCGTCCAACACTCAAAGGTATTGGATTTTCACCCGGGGCCTGTGCAAAGCGGCGACTTTTATTTTGATATTGGCTCCGCCGGCTCCGCATCCCTGGTAATTCAAACTGTCTTGCCCGCTCTTTTCTTAGCAGGCAAACCTTCGACCGTTACCGTTACCGGCGGAACTCATAATCCCCTGGCCCCGCCGGTTGACTTTCTTTCCGAGACTTTTCTGCCGGCTATCGCAACTGCTGGCTTCCACGCCAATTGCAAACTCGTAAAATACGGCTTCTTTCCTGCCGGCGGCGGAAAAATCACTTTTAATATCCAGCCTCGACAAAAAAACATACACAAAACAATCAACTTCTGCGAGCCGGCTGATAAACCTCAAATCTCCGCACGCATATACACTGCAAAACTTCCTGAAAATATCGCCCAGAAGCAGCACGAACTTCTGCTCCAAAGCAAGCTGGGCTTCGAAGACATCGAACACATCGAGGTAACGGATTCTGATGGCCCCGGCAATTGCGTGATGATTCGGCTTTGCAGCAGTGACCGCGTAACAGTATTTACCGCTTTTGGAATGCGGGGCAAACCATCCCATAAGGTGATTAGTGAGGTTGTCGATTTGGCTAAGGATTTTCTGGCAAGTGGAGCCGCTGTTGACCGCTTCCTGGCCGACCAGCTTCTAATCTATATGGCAATCTCAAAGGCCGGCTGCTGCACAACCAACGAGCTCACTACCCATCTTACAACAAATATGGAAATAATAAAAAAGTTCCTTGATGTTAATTTCTGCGTGGATAAGCAAAATGAAAATTATAGAGTCTCCTGTCTCCACGCCTGAGAAAGGTAATAGGATTCACTAATGGGCGATACAGGGTTCGAACCTGTGACCTCACGGGTGTGATCCGTGCGCTCTAACCAACTGAGCCAATCGCCCCAAGTCCGAATATATTAAAGCATTTATTGGTGTTGCTTGTCAAGCTTTAATCGTTGTCCTGCTCCGTAGCGACAAAGTTAATCCGGCCGAGCTTGACACCCTTTAGACTGATTATATTTTCTGCCGTTTTTTTGATTTCACCCACGCGCCCCCGCAGCACAACCACCTCCAGACAGTCGTGCTCGTCTAAATGAATGTGCATTGCGGAAATCGTTTGTAGAAGGTGTGAATGTTGCAGGCCGGTTAGTTTTTCCATCAGCTTTGTCGAATGATGGTCGTAAACCAGAATTACCGCGGCGACCGCCTTGGCTTTTGGGTCGCCCACTCGCTCATCGCTTAGCTGCTGGCGCACAAGGTCGCGTATGGCCTCCGACCGGCTCTGATAGCCCTGCTTGGCAATCAGCTTATCGAACTTCGAAAGTAGCTCCTTCTCCAACGATACCCCTATTCGCTCAACCTGACCCATTTTGTTCTCCTATGACAGCAACAGAACCAATATGCCAATTTCTGACCGGTTAATGCGCTATCCAGATCACGTGAAATTAATGCAATTGCTTTCATTTTAACGCAAAATTGCAAAATTAAGCATCGAACCTACAACTATGCCTACAACTATCATTATCAGAATTGCCTTAATTAAATATTTTAAACCCAATTCTTTTAGCAAGACCACAAATGTAGCAATACAAGGAAAAGATATAGCAAGCAATGTTACTGCAATAAACAATTGCTTGGCAGAAAGCGCCAAAGGCGCAAGCATGCCCACGGCAACATCTTTTCTTAGAAATCCGATTACCAAAGCAGCCACTGCTTCTTTTGGTAAACCGAATAATCCTTGAATTACTGGCGCAAATATGCCGGTTACAAAATCTAATAACCTAAAGTACAAAAGAATATTGATTGCTAAAACACCCAATAAAACAATCGGCGCCGCCTCTATCAAGAAACCTTTTATGCGAAAATATAATTTCTTTCCTAAAATAAGTAATGGGGGAAACCTATATGGCGGAATCTCTATTAAAAGTTCCGGACTATATCCAGGCAGGACGCGATTCAGAATTACACCTAATATTATCAATATGGAAAATAGAACAAGGTAAACTCCGCCGACATAAAACCCTCCAAAATTACCCAGCAGCCCAAATATCATCGCCTGTAAAGGCACACAAGGCACGCCAATAGATATAAGGGTTGAAGCGATAAACCTCTCGCGCTTTGATTCTAAAACACGCGTAGACAAAATCCCCGGCACATTACAACCAAAGCCAAGAAGCACCGGAATAATTGCATAACCGTGCAGCCCGAGCCGATGCAGTAAATTATCCAATAATATTGCCAGCCGCGGCAGGTATCCTATGTCTTCTAAAAGACTTAATATAAAATAAAAAGAAACTACGTAAGGAAGAACCATTGCAAATTCAATATAAGGCGCCGTGGTAAGGACGCCTAAAGATTGTTTAAAGTCAATCTTTCCGCTGATTAACTCACCAATTAATAAATGATGAATAAAGCCCTTTTGTCCTAATGCAATGCTTAAACGCTCTAAAACGGGCTGATAAATATCAAAAAATAAAGGGTCAAATATTTTATTTACTAATAATTCACCTAAAAAACGCACAATTTTAAAAGATACATATACAATTACGCAGGACATAAGCAGCCCGCTTAAGGGCTTTACCGAAGCATCTTCGAGTATTTCTCTTAGGGTATGATGTCTGTGGGTAAGACGCTGCACAGTTTCTACTATCTTTCCAATCTCTTGCCAACGTGCCTCATGGGTAAGTTTATTTTTAGGACTTGGATGGGTCTCTTTTATCCTTTCTATCAATAATTTGATGCCCACACCTGTTACAGCACACGTAGAAATAACCGGCACTCCCAAAAGTTCTTCTAATCTTTCCACGTCGATATGAATTCCCCTGTGCGTTGTATCATCCCACATATTTAAACACACAATCACACTAAAGCCCCCTTCAATTAATTGCAAAGTCAAAAACAAATTTCTCTCTAAATTAGTTGCGTCGAGAATATTTATTACCGCACCCTTGTCTTTGGGATATTCTTTCAGCAAAGAAACTGCCACCTCTTCTGCTTTGGAAGTCGACTCTAAGGAATAAGTTCCGGGCAGGTCAATTACTTCAATCTTTTCTTCACCTATTTTTAAATACCCTTTGGTAATCTCAACAGTAGTCCCTGGGTAGTTGGAAGCAATCACATGAACCCCAGTTAAGCGTGAAAATACCACGCTTTTACCAACATTAGGATTGCCTAATAAAAAAATCTTTTCTATCATTCTATTTCCATGATAATTTTAGCAGCTACGCCGTGGCCCAAAGCTAAGACGCTCTTGCCTACTCTTACAGTCACCGGACCTCTTAGGGCAAAATGGCTCAGCTTCATAATCTCTCTGCCAGGATAAATACCCATACTCATCATTTTGTGCTGCAGAATTCTACCACCAGAAATTTCCAATACTTTGGCCTTTTGGTTTTCTTTCAGTTGAATTAATGATAGTTTTCTCATGGTATTCAATATTATATTTTCTAAGTATCGATAAATCAAAGGAAGAAGTATGCTTTACAAAGTTCCTACCCTCCAAAGGTTTGTCCGTTGGCTCTTAAGCCATACCCCACAGAATCTCGGTATCGTGCCTTCGAAGCGGCTTGGAAGGCATGATGTCTGTAACCATTAAGATACCCATGAGCAGGTTACTTGACTTCCAAAGTTAAAGCGGGCGTGACGAGCATACCCATGCCGGCCTATCAATCAGTGGCAGTTGTGCTCACTGCAGGCGTTCTCTACGGTAATCTCCTCAAAGCTGCCATCTTTCCACTTTTCGATTGTTTCTTCAACCGTTCCCCCAACTACCTTATATACCTTTATCCCGCTTCCGTTAAGCCCCAAAACGGCTCTCGCACCCATGCCGCCACATACCACAGCATCAATATGTTTGCTATTTAGCGCTTCCAAGGGATGACACGTTCCATGAGCGTGATGCTGGTTAGAGTTGTCAATCACCTCGAAGGTATCTTTTTCGCTGTCGTAGATTGTAAAGTACGGGGCGCTACCGAAATGAGCATATACTATTGCTTTCCGCCCCACGTCGGTTTCTGTAGGTATACATATTCTCATAGTTTATTCCTTATACACTGTCCAATTACTATTAACTACTTTCTATATCACCAGGACCTACCACAACGGCCTCGCCCTCTGCCTGCCCTTGCATATCCCCTATCCTCTTGTGCCCTGTGAATATTTTTGCTTTCACACTGAGGACATTTCTGCGGCCTACCTGTCCCATAAGGGACCTCCCATTCATGTTTGCAGTCGTAACAACTGAACTTTCGCATTTCTGCCATTTTATAAACACCTCCTTCTATTTTTATTGCTTTTACCTTAACTATTGCCTCAGCAATTTTTTTGTGCGCGGAATTTATGATGTTTGCAAATGTCTGCCGTGAAATCTCCATTTTTTTCGCAGACTCTTCCTGATATAAACCCTCCAAGTCAGCAAGCCTGATTGCTTCGAATTCATCTACCGTCAAATTAACCTCTTCAAGAGTAGTCAGGGGAACACCCCTTGGTTTGAAATAATTCGTTCCCGGCATACAACGTACACATCTGCATCTAAAAGGTCTGGCCATCGGACACCTTCATAGTTATTAGCATATGCTAATAATCTAAACCATTGCAGCCCCTCTGTCAACAACAATTTCCGTAAAAAATAAGATTTGCCAATCTACGGTGAGTGATAAAACCCCCACGGTCAGTCAGAACGGCTAAAGGCAGCCAGATCCGCCCCCTTGGCTGGGCAAGACAGCTTCTTATCTACTGCCCCCCTATTCGCTCAACTTGACTCATTCTCGTTTCCTTGTAATAATAATCTCTTGGTCAAATTGTCGCTCACAGTCCTAGGAACTGAATGGCCACGCCGCAAAGGCATATCGTGGCCCCCGCTATTGCGTGAGAAAAACGCTGCAGCCGGTTCAATTGGGCGAAGTTCACTCCCGCCACCGAAAGCATAACCACACCTAACATCGTGCCAATCGTAACCGCCCCGAACACGCCCGTCACCACCGCTATGCCAAGTAGATTGTGCTTCGCCGCAGGGTACATCACAATCGGAATCAACGGCTCGCACGGCCCAAAGACAAAAATCGTAAATATCACCCACGGCGTGATGCTTATGCTGGCCTTGTCATCATGAACGTGAGCATGCTCGCTCTGATGATTATGCTGGTGTTCGTGCGCAGCCCCGGCGGTGTGAATGTGACTATGCACGTGGGATTTCTTCTGGTACGCCCGGCGCAGCCCCCATACAAAATATACCAGCCCAAATGCGATAAGCAGCCACGCCGCTATGTTGCCTCGCACCGACTCCACTATCTCCAGCTTCTTGACTGCTAACCCAAGTGCAACTCCTACCAGCCCCAGCACTACAGAACTGCCTATATGTCCCAGGCCGCACAGGAAGGTTATCAGGGCGGTTTTCAAAGCCGACCATTTTCGTGCCCACGACATCATAATAAAGGGAACATAATGGTCCGGCCCAAGTATAGTGTGGAAAAAAGCTATCGAAGCGGCGGTTATAATAAGAACGTTCAATTCCGTTGTCATAATCATCTTCTCCAAAAACTTAAAATGCGCTATTGCGCATAAAAATAACAAATCCGTGCTACCGTGTCAAGTGTTTTTTTAATAAAAAAATAATGTCCAATGCTAAACTGATGACCGAACACTAAATTCAGGCGGTAGAGGCAGACCTACGTGTCTGCTATGCTTTCAATCAAAACTGTAGGTGCCTTTTTCCCAAAATCGAGTTTTCCAAAATTTTTTTATTTCTTTAATTGCAATGACTTAGCCGAAACCTCACCCCCAAAAACCCCGTAATTTTCGCATCAATCGCGCATGTTCGTCCTATTGTAGAGAGAACGAAAGTCTTTTCTCGAGGCTTGAAACTGTTTAAAGGGGTTGCTAATGAGCGGTTTCCAATAACTAATTAATTTATACTGTTTATAATTTACTTCTCTGTGTTCTCTGTGGCTGAAACTTTACTTGCCGCGGCGAAAACGGAGATTGTCTATTTACAGCGGAAAAATCAATCAAAATGAATTAAATTATGCAAAACAAACCCAATTTTTTAAAAAGTCAAATGTTTACAACCGTAACTTCAACAATGACTTACAACGAAAAAACGACATTGGACACTTGGTTAAAACGAACCCAATCAAAGCCAACTTGTAGTGAGCTTGTCGAATCTATTTTAATCTTTGCTGGTTACGTAGATTACCTGCTCGGCAAACAAATTCGGCGCGAATCTCACCGGCACTATTTTGGCCTTGCCCAATGGAATCCTCTTTTCCACCTTGACCCCAAGCTTCTCGCAGAACTGGTCAAAATCCTTCAGCGACAAAAAGTGTATGTTCGGCGAATCGTACCAGCTCAGCGGCAGTTGGCCGGTCACTGGTGCTTTGCCGAGAAGTATAAGCTGTGCCCTGCACCGCCAGTGCGCGAAATTGGGAAAGCTGACGATTACCTTTTTACCGACCCGAAGCAATTCCTTAAAAACCTTCTCCGGCTCCTTCACTGTTTGCAGCGTCTGCGACAGGATTACATAATCGAAGCTCTTGTCGCCGTAAAACCGCAGCCCCTCGCTGACATTTTGCTGAATAATCGGCAGCCGTCGGCAGACGCAATCCAGCACAAGCTCCTGGTCAATCTCGATGCCGCTGCCTTTTATGTTCTTATCGCGAAGGAGATTTACCAGCAGTTGGCCATCGCCGCAGCCGACGTCGAGCACAGAGCTACCCGGCTCAATAAGCGATTCTATCCGCTCATAATCCACGCGTGCCCTGTGCGCCTGCTTAAACTCGTCGAGCTTCCGCATACTTCGTGCGTAACAGGAGCAGGGCTTCTGTTCGGGCACAGGTTTATAGGTCGCCTGCAAAAAGCAGCAGATAAACCTGCCTAAAACCTCCGGCTCCAGCAGAAACGCATCGTGGCCATAAGGCGAAGCGATATCGCAGTAGCTGACGTCTTTACCCACAGCAGCAAGGGCGTCCACCATCGCCTTGGATTGTGCGGGCGTATAGAGCCAGTCACTTGCAAAACTGATTATAAGGAACCGAGACTTCGTTTTCGCAAAGGCCTTCTCCAGCGACCCGTAATCTTTTTGAAGGTCGAAATAGTCCGATGCCTTGGTTATATAAAGGTAACTGTTGGCGTCGAATCTTTCCACGAAGCTTTGCCCCTGGTAGTCCAGATATGTCTCAACCGCAAATTCACTGTTGAAATCGTAACTGTAGCTCTCGGTGCCTCGCAGCTTCCGCCCGAATTTCGCACGCATACCCTGTTCCGACAGATAGGTTATATGGCCAATCATTCGCGCAATAGCCAGTCCTCTGTCCGGGCCTTTTGCGCCATGATACTGCCCGCCGGCAAAATTAGAATCCGCCAGTATCGCATTTCGGCCTACGGCGTCAAATGCTACCGACTGGGCGCCAAGATGTGTCGTCGTGGCAATCGGTATCGCCGATTTGACGAACTCAGGATACGCAATCGCCCACTGCAGAACCTGCATCCCGCCTATCGAGCCGCCGATTACGCTCAGGAGCTTTTTTATCCCCAGCTTATCTAACAGCAGCTTTTGCACCCTTACCATATCTGCAATGGTTATAATCGGGAAATCCAGCCCGTATGGCTTTTGCGTCTGCGGGTTAATCGAGCATGGCCCAGTTGTTCCGCTGCAGCCGCCCAAAAAGTTCGAGCAAATAACAAAATACTTGTTCGTATCGATGCCTTTGCCCGGCCCGACCATAACGTCCCACCAGCCAGTTTTTTTGTCCTCAGGACTATTTACCCCGGCAACGTGAGCATTACCGCTGAGGGCGTGGCAAATCAAAACAGCATTATCGCCAGCATCGTTAAGCTGGCCATAAGTCTCGTAGGCCACATCAACAGGGCCTAATCTCTTGCCGCTCTCTAACTCCAAGGGCTCATCCTGCTCGACAACACGTATCGTCTCTGTCTTGACGATGCCTACCGAATTTTCTCTGCTCTTTGCCATAGTTAAATTTAAGTATATACAAAAACTCCCGCCTGTAAAGCACAACAGTAAATCAAACTGCCTCGGAATTGCTAAAAAAACTTGACACCGGAGAACATCATCAATAAATTGTATTTCAGGCAAAATGCCGAAGCGTACTCAAACGAATACATTTAGCAAAAGGAGCTATAAAATGGCAAAGAAGAAAAAAACCGCAAAAAAGAAAAAAGCCCCAAAACTATGGACCACACGTGAAGTCAATTTGCTCAAAAAGCTTTTCCCGACCAATCCGACTTCTAAGATAGCTGCTCAGCTCAGACGCAAAACCGATGCGGTAAAGAAAAAAGCTTCCAGAATGAGGCTTCGGAAGTCGAAGAAATACCTGAAGTCTCTCGGCAAGGCCTAAGCGATTCGCCCCCCGATTCTGTCTTCGACAGAAGACTCGGGGGCTTTCCGCTTCTACAATCTCAGCCGAGCTATTTGGATAACTCGATATTATCGAGGATACAGTTTCGAGTTTTATGCTTTTCGCATTTTTGCGATTGACAAAATATTCTCGATTATCTTACCCCCTGCAGGGGTCAAAATGCTTTCAGGGTGAAACTGCACACCAAATATCGGCAGTTCTTTATGCTCGATTCCCATAACAATCCCCTCGAACTCCGCCGTCTGTTCTAAGCACTCCGGCAGTTCCTGCGTATAGCAACAGAGACTATGGTAACGTCCCGCCTGCAACGGATTTTCCACGCCAGCAAATATACCTTTTCCATTATGTGTTATTCGTGAGGGCTTGCCGTGCATCGGTACCGGCGCATGACCGACTTTCCCGCCGAAATACTGCGCAATTACCTGATGACCTAAGCAGACCCCAAATATTGGTAGTTTGTCCTTAAAATAATCCACCGCTACCAGCGAAACACCAGCCGTATCCGGTGTCCCCGGGCCCGGCGAAATCACAAGAAGGTCGGGGTTAAATTCATCAGCGACTCGTTTTAGCTCTTCAAGCGTAGTGTCTGCTCGATAGACCTTCGCATCGCAATCGCGCTTGCAAAAATCATCGACCAGATTGTACGTGAACGAATCGAAGTTATCTATGAACAAAACTTTTCTCATCTTTTCTTTCATAGGATTTTATCCTTTTTATTCCCCGCGAATCGCACGCAGGCACGAATTTGCTTTGTGCTCCGTTTCTTCAAATTCGGTCTTGGGGACACTGTCATACACAATACCGGCGCCAGCCCGGATATAAGCCGTGTGGTCCTTGACCTGTAAACTCCTTATGGTAATGCAACTATCGAATTGGCCGTCCACCGTCAGATAGCAAACAGCCCCGCCGTAGTACCCGCGCTTGGTCTTTTCGAGCTGACGGATTATTTTCATCGCTTCAATTTTCGGCGCCCCCGTAAGTGTCCCCATATTCATCGTCGCAAGATATGCGCTCAGCGCATCGAGACCTTTTGCCAGTGTGCCTTTGACGTTGCTTACTAAATGCTGCACTGAAGAGTATTTTTCCGCTGTAAGAAGTTCCGTAACAATTCTGCTGCCCGGCTCAGCCACCCGTGCAATATCGTTTCGCGCCAAATCGACCAGCATTATATGCTCAGCCAACTCTTTATGGTCGAGCTTCAGTTCCGCCTCGTATCGAAAATCGGTGTCTGCATCGATTTTATCTCCAGCCCAGCCTCGCGGCTTTGTGCCCGCTATCGGCCGAATCTCTACATCACGCTTCTTGCCGCCGCTCACTCGCAGATTAAGTTCCGGACTGGAGCCTATCAATATCGTGCTCGGCGTGCTTAGATAAAACATATACGGCGAAGGATTCAGTTTTCTAAGACGCTTGTAAACATCCAATGGTTCATCAGGGCAGGGCTCTAACTTGGTCCTGCTCAAAACCACCTGAAAAATGTCACCGTCGATAATGTGCTGCTTGGCGTCGCGGACCATTTTTTCGTATGCCTCCTGGTTGGTGTCGGTTGAAGCTGCAGCCAGCGGCCCTGTATATTTTTGTCCCTTCGGAGTACCTGTCTTTGCGATATTGAAATAGTATTCGAAGCATTGTTGTGTCTCGGCGATTGCAGCTTCACGGTCGCCGTCGGTTATCACGCAATTGACAATAACGTAACCTTTGTTTTGTTTGTGGTCGCACAGAAAAATATTGTCGGCAAAATATAGCTCATAATCAGGATTACCGAGCAAATCATTTCCGCTGGAAGGAAGTTTTTCAAACTGGTCTATAAAATCGTAACTCAGTGCCCCTAATAGTCCGCAGGTTACACGAAACGGCTTGCTTGCTAAGCTGAAACCAAACGCAACCGCCCGCAATACATCCATCTGGTTTGTGCTTTGCAGCCGTGATTGCTCATCTACTATTTTTTCGTCCTGTTTAATTCGGCCGACAATCGTTTCCGCTCCGAATTCCACCGATTCGCAAAAACCAAAACCTTTTTTCCTCTTGCTGGACAAATACTCTATTATCCGCTTGCCGGTGTTACTCAGGGCCGCAATTTTAAATTCAGCACCGGTGCCGGTAAGATAAAGCCCCGGCTTTGCCGTCCCAAAACTCAGAGCATTCTCCGCTAAATAATCACTTGCTTCGAACAAAGCGCAATTTTTACTCCTGCCGTAGTCGCTTAGCCTAGCAAAAAATTCCACCGGCTCGTCAATATCAATTTCTCTGACGACAGGCACGATTTGCCCCGGCTTGGCATTGAGTATTATTCCTCTGTAATCATCCATATTTTCGACCTTTTATTGCAATTTTTTATCCGCAAATCCTCATAAATACAAACAAAAAAAGCGGCCTGTTTTCCCAACAGGCCGCTTTCTAAAAAAATCTAAATAAGTTTATAACAGCAAATTACCGCCGCCTGCCGGATTATTCCGCAGGCCACCACCAATTACCAGTGTTTTTACGGTCAATCTGCCTCATAATATTGGTATTAAACCAAATCCATTCGCATTTGTCAAGACAAATCACAAAGAAAATTGGGACAGGATAAGCGACTTATTACAATTCTTTGAGCCAGTTCTGGGCGAAGAAGGCATATTCATAGAAATCGATTGTACAATCGCCGTTCAAATCCAGTCCGGCAGTATTATTGCAATCATCGGCCAGCCACCAGATTTTGCAAAATTCAGACAGATCATTCATATCTACTTTATTGTCACCTGTCAAATCGCCGTAAAGCCCGCTGACATAAAGTGATGCGGTTAACCGAATATCCGCTGAAGAGCTGCCCACCATAACATCAAAGTAACCTCCTTCAACAAACCAATTATGACTTGTTGCATCCCAGAATGCCAGTTCGCTGGCCGGCAGTGTAAAGTTAATGGTTTTAGTTTGTCCTGGAGATATAGAAACCCTTTCAAAACCTAATAATTCCTTAATCGGTCTTTTTACACTTGCATTCACATCTTTGACATACAATTGAACTACTTCGTCGCTTGCAACAGAACCGGTGTTTGTAACATCTACGCTTACAGCAACTTGGCCGTTCTCTGCGATTGTGCTGGAGCTTAGCTGTAAATTACTATAATTGAAAGTTGTATAAGTCAATCCATGCCCGAATGGATATAAAGGGGTACCCTCAAAGTACATATAAGTTCTCTTGCCGTTAATGACGTCATAATTAGTTTTAGCCGGTATTTGACTTAACGAGCTGTACCATGTCATCGTCAGTCTGCCTGCAGGGCTGTAGTCACCGAATAAAACATCGGCCAGCCCATTGCCCAGCTCCTGCCCGCCGTGGGATAAATATAGTATCGCCGGGACGTTGCTGTTTGCCCAGTTGATTGCATAAGGAAAACTGGAGATGAGCACGACTATCGTGTTTGAATTTTTGGCATAAACCTTTTCTATTAAGTTCTCCTGAACGCTGCAAGGGTCTATCGAAGTTCTGTCAATCGTCTCTTTTCCTTCGTCCGCAGGACAAATTCCTCCCCAGCCGCCGTTACATTGAGGACGGTTGCCCACAAGGACAATGGCGACGTCGGCCCCCTGTGCTATATTAGCGTCATTGGCGGAATAAGTTACATTTACGTCGCCTCCGACCCTGTTCCGTATTCCCTGCAGCGGAGTAACTGAATAAGGAAGGGTTCCACTATACCAATCTGTAAGGACCCTGTCTGCACTGGGACCGATGACGGCGATTTTGGTCAGGCTGCCTGCATCCAGAGGCAGAATATTTCCATTGTTCTTCAACAGCACAACCGACTCGCAGACTGCTTCTCGTGCCAGGGCCTGATGCTCAGGCGAGTTGATTACCGTGCTGTTTATGTCCTTGTAAGGGTCAAGGTCGCCGTCAAACTCGCCGGTGTGGAACCTGACCCGCAAAATATTTCTCACGGCTTTATTGACGTCTGCTTCCGTGATTAATCCCTGCGTAAGGGCGGCGTTTATATTGGCTATCGTCTTTGTGGGGTCACTGCCGTCCTGAGTCATACTGTCTATCCCGGCTTTAATCATTCCGGCATGGGATTGGGCCGCATTGGGATAATAGTGCTGGGAGCCGATAAGATTCGACGGCGCATAGGCATCGGTAACCACGAAGAAATCTCTGCCGGAAGCGACTGGTGCCCACTCCGATTTCACGACGCCGTTGATATCCGGGTGCACCGTGCACGGCACGCTATTAACTATATTATACGCAGTCATCATAGATTTAGCGGCGCCGGAAGCGATTGCATATCGGAAAAACTCCAGATAGTATTCGTGTTGGTTTCTTTCATCGAAAATCACATTCATAGTATCCCTGTTTGCTTCCTGATTGTAAGCGTAGAAGTGTTTCAAGGAGGGGATTACTTTATAGTAAAACGGGTCATCGCCTTTCATTCCCGAGGCGTAAGCAGTGGACATCTGTCCGGTTAAATAAGGGTCTTCTGAATAACCCTCTTCGGTTCTTCCGGCACGGGGGTCTCTCAGGGCGTCAACCACTGGCGCCCATACAGACAAGCCAACGTTAATGGGGTCGCCCTTATGTTTTGCTCTGACCTCATCGCCGACCGCAGACCCGACCAGCTTAACCAAATCACGGTCCCACGTGGAACCCAGACCTATCGCCTGCGGGAAAACGGTCGCCGTACCCAGCCAGGCTACTCCATGCAATGCCTCGGTACCCGTTCTGAAAGAAGCTATCCCTAAACGGGGTATCGCCGGCTGCCATTGGTGCAATAGAGAGACTTTTTCCGACAGAGTTAATCTGGATATAAGGTCATCGACCCTCGTCTCAAGAGGCAGGTTGGGGTCTTGGAATGGATAGGTTGTTTCCGGAAGAGGTCCTGTGAGTTCATTACTGAATTTATTATTAACCTGCCTTGGAGTCGGTCCGCACATCGGCATTACCGATAAACCGTCATTCGTATCTGCAGATACAGGCGTGATGACTGTAGTTTCAGCCCCGTAAACCTCAACTGCTTGAGCAACATAAGATAGTATGATTGAATAAAAAAGCACGCACACAATAGCAGCTTTAATGGGTCTGGATTGAATAATTCCTCTGCTCCGATCTGCCTTCGACTTCACCATTTCATCCTCCAAAATCCCGACAGAAAAACGTATGATAACGACAAAAACCCGTCTTTTTGCCCGTTGTTTTTAACCTGAATAAACCTGCCGCAAATCTTTGATTTTTTTTAAGAATTTAAACATCTCATTACAATTCTCCGAGCCAATTTTGCGCGAAGAAAGCGTATTCATAAAAATTGATTGTGCAATCGCCGTTCAAATCCACTCCGATAGTATCATTACAGTCACCTGCCAGCCACCAGGTTTCGCAAAATTCATGCAGGTCGTTCACATCCACCTTGTTGTCGTATGTAAAGTCTCCGTAGAGCCATTCATTATTGCTGACAAAGACGGAAAAGCTGTTCATTGTGTATCTTAGAGTTGAACCACCGGTTCCGGTAATCTCAAAGCCGCATTGAATCTTACTGATATTGCCGCTGTTGTTGAGCCAGCCCCTGCTTACGCAATAGTCGAGGATAGATTTGATATCGAAGATACCGTCGCTCACCTGCTTTTTTTTTAGTAGGAATCCCGGATAGCCGTCTTTATAGACGTCATAATCCCTGCCGCCAATCGTTGCTGATGTAACATAAGAGCCCCACGGGCTGACAGCGCCTCGCCAGTTGAGCCATATCATGACCTCGCTTGGTGCCCAGATGTCCCAGGCTGTGCAATAATCGCCTGAGCTGGGGCCGCTGGTGCTCACATTGCCTAAGCAGCTGCCCAAAGAGCCTATTGACATGTTTACGTTTATTCTTGAGCTGTTCGGGTACGATTTAACGCCGTTGCCGGGATGGCAGGCGTCTACATACCAGTTAGTGCAGGACTCGGCCACTATACACTGACTCCAGCTTCCACTTGGGTGCCAAACGTCATTGTAAACACAATAGTTGCCGCTGCAGTAATTCGCCCACTGGGCGCAGGAATTAAGTACTGTTCCTTGCGCAGCCTGCCCCGCTGCAAGTAACGCCGCGGCCATGATTGCGATTAAATATACTTTTTTCATTTTCTTATTCTTTTCTGATTTACCTGTTAATTATTTCTGCTTATCCCCTTTAACCTATTCACTCTGAAATTGCCTGATAATATGGACGATAGTGATAAAAATCTGCTTTTTTACTTGTTGTTTCTTAATTAACAAATCTATCACAAATCTTTGATTTTGTCAAGAATTAAACGGTTTGGATAAGGGAATAACGGGGGTGCATCGTACCCTGTATCCCTAATCGCAGAGAAAATATTTTCAAGGGTTGACAAAATCTTCTGTTCGGCTTAATATACTTTGGCAGTGGTTTTTTATAAATTCTGTCGCCGACGCTCCAAAGCTATGGCGACGGAGCGCTGCCGGGAAGGTTTCCTGTGATAGTTTATGCTTGTATTCCTGCTCGTTACGGTTCTACCAGGTTCCCGGCTAAAGTTCTCGCCAAAGATACCGGCAAATTCCTCATCCAGCACACATACGAACAGGCCTGCCTTGCTTCGCTGCCGGAAAAGGTAATAATAGCAGCCGATGATAAAAGGATAGTCACCGCCGCCGAATCCTTCGGCGCCGAATGTATTATGACAAGCCAAAATTGCGCGAGCGGCACCGACCGCATCGCTGAAGCCGTTGCCGACATTAACGTCGATATCGTGGTGAATGTCCAAGCTGACGAACCCGAAATCGAACCGGCCAATATTGATAAGGTCGCCCGGCTTCTAATAGATAATCCCGATTGTCCGATGGCTACCCTCGCCGCCGACTTCCAAAACGCCGACCAAATCTCCGACCCAAATATCGTGAAGGTCATCGTTACAAGTATCGAGCATCGAGCATCGAGCATCGAAGCCCAACGGGCAATCTATTTCTCCCGTTCCCCCATCCCTTATGACAGAGACAAATCCGGCGTAGGAAACGTCAAAAACTATTTGCGTCATCTCGGAATTTATGCCTATCGAAAAGATTTTCTGCTGGAAATTACTAAATTGCCGCAGACCACGCTGGAAAAAATCGAAAAACTCGAACAATTGCGTGCGCTCGAAAATGGCTTCGCTATATTATTCGCCAAAGTCAAGCACACCTGCGACGGCATCGACACCCCCGACCAATACGCCGAATTCGTCAAAAGATATAAAAAAAGCAGCAAAAAGGAACACTTATGACCAAAGATAAAGATTTATTGGCTTCCGTCGGAGACGTTTCGGTTGACAGCGAATTTTTCTCGCCGCTGCCGGCCGGCTATAAAAAAGGAAAGACCCGATATGTCTTTGTTATGGGCACCGTGATGAGCGGCCTGGGCAAAGGAATTTTCTCATCCTGCCTTGCCAAACTTATGCAAGACAAGGGGTTAAAAGTTACACCCATCAAGCTCGAAGGCTATCTGAATATCGACTCCGGCACACTCAACCCCTTCCGACACGGCGAGGTCTTTGTCCTCGATGACGGTATGGAAACCGATATGGATTTAGGCACTTATGAGAGAATGCTCGACCAGAACCTGACCAGAGCGAACTTTGTAACAAGCGGCCAGATATTCAACTCAGTCCTGAACAAG
>Ga0187886_1000236_pt1 | contig 75015 bp, 74 predicted proteins | sample June2016WEW_20_1_FD_133001 | JGI IMG/M metagenome (GOLD analysis project Ga0187886, IMG submission 133001) | Peatland microbial communities from SPRUCE experiment site at the Marcell Experimental Forest, Minnesota, USA - June2016WEW_20_150 | ecosystem: Environmental > Terrestrial > Soil >... | reverse complement strand
TTTGGAGCATTACCGGATACCGCAGGAGCTCGTCGCCGAGGTCGTCCCGACCTTTTCAGTTCAGGGTTACATCACCAAAGAATCGGCTGATTTGCTGGGTCTCAAAGCCGGAACCGTCGTTTCGTACAGGGCAGGCGACCAGCCTAATAATGCATTGTCTCTAAATGTCCTCAACCCCGGCGAAATAGCGGCTACAGCAGGTACATCAGGCGTCGTTTACGGCATTACAGCCGAGGCAAAATACGACCCAAAATCAAGGGTCAACACCTTTGTCCACGTCAATCACACGCCGAAAAAACCGCGATATGGTGTGCTGTTATGCCTTAACGGCACGGGTATCCTCAATAGCTGGCTCAAGCACAACACCGGGACAATTGATTACCCGCAAATGAACGCACTGGCCGAAAGCGTCCCTGTCGGCTCGGAAGGTCTTGTTATTCTTCCTTACGGAAACGGCGCAGAACGGACGCTCGAAAACCGCAACATAGGCACATCTATTCACGGCTTAAACTTCAATATCCATAACAGAGCTCATCTTTTGCGGGCGGCACAGGAGGGAATTGTCTTTGCATTAAATTACGGGCTGGGGATAATGCGTCAGACAGGAGTAGAGGCAAAAACAGTCAGGGCAGGTAATGCAAATATGTTTCTTAGCCCCTTATTCGCTGAGGCATTTGCCACAGTTACTCAATCAGTTGTGGAATTATATAATACCGACGGCTCTCAAGGTGCTGCTAGAGGTGCTGGTATCGGTGCCGGCATCTATAAAAGCCAGGAAGATGCCTTTGTGGGCCTGGAGCCCGTTAAAACTATTGAGCCAAATGAGAAATCAACAACAGCATATAAGCAAGCGTATAAAAGATGGGAAGATGTTTTGAAACATCAATAATTGGAAAAGGAGTAGCTAAAATGGCTGAAAAATCTTTACATAGTATTTGCAGATGGACGTTCAATCCCGGCAAGGGCGGCTTTGTGCCGGGAGATATGAGGCCCGAATGGGGCGGCAAATTTGGCACGCCCGAAATGATTAAATTAACAGCTGACAAGGTTCGTCCACGAATACCGGATAATATCGAACTTGGTATTGAGATGCACTACGACTCTGAGGTGGATGACAAAAACGCCTCTGCTGTCGCCGATGCGCTGGTGGACAACAAATTGTATCTGGCAATGATAACACCGGGCGCGCACAGCCATTTTGCCTACGGCGGGATAGCTTCGCTCGACGCTAACGAGCGAAAGGCCGCTGAATCGCTAGGGACAAAGACCGTCGATTTGGCATACGGAACGCTGAAAAAGGCCTGGCATCCGGACATCAAAAAGGCGCCGGCATTTGTAATATGGAACGGCTCGTTCGGCTATGATATCGCTACCATTGGAATTAAAAAGATGTATCAAAACCTTAAAGAAAGCGTCGCTGGCTTATGCAAATACGAGCAGAAAAAAGGCGGCAATCTTTATATAGGGTTTGAACCGAAGCCGAACGAAGGACACCCTGCTATGTTAATCCCCACAGTGGCAAGTGCGTTGCTGTTCTGGAAGAAAGTCGAAAAGGAGTTTGGCATCCCCATAGACAAAAAAGGCGTTAACAAAGAGTTCGGACATTCAGAAATGATAGGTCTTGACCACGTATATGATACCGTTGAAGAGCTGGATAATAATGCAATGGTTCATATGCATCTGAACAGCCAGGGCTACAACGACGGCATAATCCTCGGTGGCCCCGGCAAGTTCGACATTGACCATGGCACGCGAATAAACGGTATGAATATCGCCATCGCAGGTCTTATTCAGCAGGCCGGCTTCAATCGCTGGAAAGGCCACGATATGCAGACCCGCTCTTATGATAATGCCGAGCAGGGAATCGACAGGGTCATCAGAAGCGTCTTAAGCTGGGAGGCCTGCGAAAAAGCCGCCAAAGAGTTGAACACAAAGGCCTTGATGACTGCCCTCACTAAGCGCGAAACCGCCAAAGCCGAAGATATGATGCGGGCGGCGGTTGTAAGCGCTCAGCGATATTTCGATGAAATGTATAAATAGACCACTTCAAATTATCAGCATTGCATCGCCGTAGGAGTAAAAACGGTACCGCTTTTCAATGGCGTGTTGATACGCCGCCAATATGTTTTCTAATCCTGCAAAAGCCGCTACCAGAGCAAGCAGCGTCGATTTGGGCAGGTGAAAGTTCGTTATCATCGCATCGACTATTTTGAATTTATAGCCGGGCTTTATGAACAGTTCCGTTGCGCCTGTTGCAGCTTTAACCTGTGAGCCGTTTGCAATCGTCTCAAGAACTCGCACAGATGTTGTCCCCACAGCGATTATTCTTCCGCCTTTTTCTCCCGTAAGGGATGCCTTACGGCATTTTGTTGCGTTTACTATTTGCGCATTTTTTTCGTCAAGGTTGAATTGTTCTTGATGTATTTTATGTTCTTCGATGGTTTCTGTTGTTATCGGCTTAAATGTCCCTTCTCCTATGTGCAGCGTTATATATGCAAAATGAATACCGGTCTGTTTCAATTGCTTGATTAGCTGGTCTGTAAAATGTAAGCCGGCTGTCGGAGCCGCAACGGCGCCGCTATGCCGCGCATAAACCGTTTGGTATCGAAGTTTATCTATCGCTGCCTGGTTGAAGTCATCGCCGCGCTTGATATATGGCGGCAATGGAGGAAAACCAATTTTTTCAAGGATAGTTTCGACGTTTGCATCTGTCTTTATCTTCAGCCGGCATTTGCCCTCATTTCTTTTTTCAAGTATTTCTGCCTCGCAAAAATCGTTTTTTGTTTTGTCTTTTAGACAAATAATCTCGCCCTGCTTTACCTTGCGGGCGCCTTTTAGCATTACTTCCCACACGCCGGGGGCGCTTTCGGATAAGAATAATGCTTCAAGTTTGCCTCCTCTGCTGCGCCGGCCGAAAAACCGGGCAGGCAAAACCTTTGTGTCATTAAGCACAAGGCAGTCCCCGGGTGATAAAAAATCACCGATTTTGCTGAAAGTGCTGTCTATAAGCTCGCCGCTGGACTGATTTAAAACCAGCAGTTTTGAATCGCTTCGAACACGCAGCGGCTGCTGGGCAATCAGCTCAGCCGGCAAATAATAGTTTAACTCGTCTGTCTTCATAGCTGAAGGTTATCAGACTGTCAGCAAAATGACAAAAAAAATTAACCCGGTAATAAGCTGATTTGGATATTTAAACGGACTTGTGGGATTTCTCGCAAAAGCAGCTCAACGCCGGGGACGATACTAATACCAGAGCGAATCCAAATTTAGGATAATAGTTTTTCGAAGGGCCAGAACAATGACTTCGGAGAAACGTTTCGAACAGACGGCAACTTCAATTGCCTCCCTGGGCAGGGACGAGCTTAAAAGACGAATCAGAAATTTCAGAGGCCGATTTAGGCTGGATTTTACCGACAATTATCTCGACAATCTCGGCGTTGACAGATTAAGACATATCCTTTTGGCCGCCTTGATAAACGCAAAGCTGGATGATTAAAAAGCTTTTCTGCCGCAGACGGCTGCCTCCGCTAATGGGTTTATCGAGTATCTGCCCTCAGATAAATTCGCTTATTTGAGCGCACAAGAAAAGGCTGAAGTCTTTAAGAACCCCAGCCTTCGTGAGGCAGCTTTCCATTTAGAAAACTTAGAACAGGCTTATAAAAATCTACACTGCCTCACCAAACCAAGATGTTGTAAGAAGAAAAGAACTATATATCCTATTTACATCATCAATTATAAGCTCCGGGATGTTTTTTGCAAGTGTTTTTTATAAATTTTTTAATTTCTCCGCTTATTTCCCCCTTTTTAGCCCCGTCAGGGCTGATTTTGCCCCCCTCAGATGACAAAATCTCAGTCGTATAATACTGCCAAAAAATACACTGTCATATAGCCAGCTGGTAACCTGCAATGGGCAGGGGCGGAATTGAACCGCCGACACACGGATTTTCAGTCCGTTGCTCTACCGACTGAGCTACCTGCCCGCAGGATTTTGACTCAAATTTAGCAGAAAAAACCAATATTGCAAGAAAATTAAAGGTAAACCGCACAGGAAAGTCCACCCATATAAGGATTAGTCCGTCCGCGGATTTGAGACCGCTGTTTTAATGCCGGCAAAATTCTTAATCGGCTGATTGACAAAGCACCCGGCAGGAGGCAATCGCTCGGGACAGTCCCTGCGATATTGCAGTTATATTGTTTAGCTCATCGGCGGTTAATTTGTTTTGTGCTGAGCGGTAAATCAGTATAAAGCCCAGAGACGGACCGAATTGGCTAAGGGGGATTGTAACGGCTGATATTTCATTCAGGCGGCTTAGGTTACCCTCCAGCCCCATTGCAAACATATCATCGAGAGTGCATATTTTGTTCGACTTGCAGATGGCCTCTACCAGCTCGGGCGTGAAACAATTCTCCAGGCCCTGTTTTTCCAGCAGTATTGGCTGGGCGCTTTCGAATATATGCAGCTCGAAGTTGTCTGCTTGACGCAGGAAAAAGGTAACACTTGCATCGGCGGTTTCGTCTTTAATGAGTTTGCTGGCGAGCAGGATTAGGCTGCTCATCTCGGTTATCCCGGTGATTGTTTCGTAGAAATTCGCCGTAAAGCTGATGGTATCTAATCTTTTGATAAAGTCTCTTTGGGCTGCAATGAGGTCATTACAGAGTATATCTATTTTTTTCGCCTGCTTTTTGCGTTCTTTGTTGAGTTTGCTGATAAGCAGACGCAATCTTCTGTATTGCTGTTTATGGTTCATCTTTTTCAGCAGTCAAGCTCACAATAGCTCCCGAATTTTAAGTTCGGCTTAACAAAAGGCCGGCTTTAAGGACAAAGAGGTATTAAAAGCCCCTTGTCACGTAGCCCTATAAGTAATCAGTTGTCAGTTTCAGGGCTGTTTAGGTTATTAAAGCTCCCGCCGTTGACAAAAGTGCGTGCGCATTGGTTTGTTTGTATTTTCGGACTTATATTTGCGGTGTGGCCGCCTGCAGAAAATGCGATGCGCATAAAAAGGGAGACTTGGGCTTTTTGTGAATAGCTTTTCATCGCCCGTCTCCCCTGTTGCGATGTTCCTTTATTGGCTATCTGCCTTATATTGGTATATGGCGTAACCGCCTTCGCAACGTTTATAATATAGCAAAAAACCACAACCACTGTCAATAGAAAAATAATGCCGGTCTCAGCTAATTAATGACTGATAATATATGGACTTTCATAGCTGGAAATCAGGTTTTTCAATATTTTTTATACTTGACAAACCTATAGTCTGATAGTTAAATTGGGATAATAAGGCAATTTAGAGAGGTTTTATGCCGGTAGAATTTGGTTAAAAAAGAGGAGGAGATAAAATGAAGGAGTTATTTACAACCGGTGATGTTGCCGACATTTGCAGGATAAGCCAGCAGACGGTCATCAGATGTTTTGATGCCGGTCGGATAGAGGGTTTCCGTGTTCCAGGCTCAAAATTCCGCAGGATTCCACGTCAGAAGCTAATCAAATTTATGAAGGAAAATGATATCCCCCTCGATAATATCGAGTCTGGCAGAAAGAAAGTTCTTATTGTTGATGATGACGCTGAAATCATTGAGCTTATAGTCGATGTCCTTGCCCGGGACGGCAGATTCGAAACAAAAACCGCATCCAGCGGCTACGAAGCAGGAATATCGACCCAGCGGTTCCGCCCCGACCTGATACTGCTCGATTATATGCTGCCGGATATCAATGGCAATGTCGTTTGTCAGACGATAAGAAAAAATCCAGAATTCGAAAGCATCAAAATTATTATTGTAAGCGGCGTTGTAAAACGAGATGAAATTGACCAGTTGTTAAAATCAGGGGCCGAGGATTTCCTAAAAAAACCGTTTGATATCGCTGAGCTTACCGGCAAAATCGCTGCCGTCCTGCAGATGAAATAGACATCGGTGCTTACGGGTTAGCGATTGATTCTTAACAGCCAAATATGAGGATATAACTAAATGCCGGGGAAAATCACTGACCCAACCGTTGCTCACCAGGTAGAGCTTATTATTCATCGGCTCGACTCTCTTTCGACCTTGCCTTGCGTTGCGACACGGGTTCTCCTCTCTCTCTCACAGGCCCGGCTCTCGGACTTGGCTGAAACAATTGAATCGGACCCGGCTCTTACCGCTAAGATTCTTTCGCTCTTGTCCGGCAAAGCTTTAGCGAAGACGGATATGCACCGGCAGGGTGTAAGCTGTCCTGATGAGAGCGTCTCGGTTCGCCGGGCAATTGACAAACTGCCTGCTCACGCTGTTCGCGAAGCCGTTTTGTCTGTCAAAGTCTATTCGGCCGAACGTAGAGTATCGTTTAGAAAACAGCTTATAGAACACTGTCTTGCCGTCGCCTGTTGCGCTGAAGATATTGCCGGAATCGTATCCCCTCAAATGGATTCGCAACTGGCGTATTCCGCCGGCCTGCTGCATGATATTGGAAAACTTGCGCTCGATGAGACAATGCCCAGAAGTTTTGCCGGCATCGTCGAACAGGCAAAATCACAGCAGGTCAGCTCCCGAACGCTTGAGCAAAAACATCTCGGCATAGACCATACAATCCTCGGCAAGCGCCTCGCTACAAAGTGGCATCTGCCGAACCAGATTGTCCTCGCAATCTGGCTTCACCATAGTGACGTTAATCTAATCTCTCAAAGTATGCCCGAAGCAAAAATCGCCCAGGTGGTCCAGTTAGCCGATTTAATCGCACGGCAGTGCGGTATCGGCCAGTCGGGAAGTTTTGACGCACCTGATTCGGCGGACAAAATAGCGCAGTCGCTGGCGATAAACCCCGAACAATTGGAGCAAATCCGCCGCAGCCTGCCGGACAAAGTCGCACAAAAATCCGATAGTTTGGGCTTGGATTCGCCGGTTACCGCCGACGACTATTGCAACGCTGTTCACGATGCCGCCGCCCAGTTAGCGCAGAAGCAGTCGGAATTGGCGCTCGAAAACCGTCTCTTGCAGACCGCTTTAAGCCATTTCGATTTTACAAAAGAATTTCTGCTGAGCATAGATTCGAATGCTGAGCCGATTGACGTAGCGGAAAACTTCGCCGTCCGCTGGCAAAAGTTTTACCAGACAGGTCTTGTTTGTTTATATTTAGTTGCTCCGACTGACTCACCGTTTCTCAAAGCTGTTGTTGTAGAAAGTCCGTCGCAGACAAAAGTCGTCATACTAAACGCCCCCGCCGACTTGTCCGGCGTAGCACCAGCGAAGACGGAAACACCGGCGATACCGCAGGCAATTACAAATAGCTTCGCAATTCTTAACGCTCAGGATTATGCTGGTTGGCTGTTTGAGCAATTGGATGTCGAGTTCGACTTGAGCCATACAAAATTGCTCCCTTTGCTTTCCGGCGGCAGGGCAATCGGAGCGATTGTTTTCGAGCTTCACTATCCGGCGGAAACGGAGCAATTCGAGGAAAAGTTTAAGACAATCGCCTCTATTGCGGGGACTGTTTTAGACCTTTTCTTTGCCTCTGCCAGCCAGAGGCGATTTGCCGAGCAGTTTGCACAGTCGCTTACTAAACAGCCCGCCGACATCCAGCCGCCCCCGCGACTGCTTGCGCAGTCAAGCGCGGGGGCCGCCGACGCTCTGGGTGCTTTGGCTGAAATGGCTGCCGGCGCAGCGCACGAGCTGAATAATCCCCTCGCGGTCATATCAGGCAGGGCGCAGATACTCGCCCAGGGCGAGACCGACCTGCAAAAAAAGCAAATCCTCAAACAGATTCAGGAAAATGCTAAAGAAATATCTGCGATTATCGACGACCTGTTTGTCTTTGCCAGCCCTTCGCAGTCTCGTCCGACCTCGACAGACCATAGACAGATACTCGATGAAGCCATACAGTTGGCCTCGCAGAAGACGGGTGTGGAGCACATCGATGCACGGATTGAAGTTATCGGGGACATCAAAAACATTTTCGCCGATTCTGCCCAGGTTGCATCGGCTATTGCAAATGTCGTCTGCAATTCTGTTGAGTCTTACGCTGACAGCACCGGGCCTGTAAAAATTACCGCATCCGCCGACAAAGCCGGTAATTTTGTAAAATTGACAATCGCAGACCTCGGCTGCGGAATGGACGCCGAGACGCTTCAAAAGGCGACATATCCATTTTTTTCTAATCAGCCGGGCGGGCGAAAGCGTGGAATGGGTCTTGCTCACGCTGCTCGACTGATACAATTAAACGCCGGCTCGCTCTCCATCACAAGCACCCCAGGCTCCGGAACCACCGTAACAATCCTGCTGCCCTGCAAACCTGTCTCGCCGTAGTCCCTTGGGGACGAAGGCGGATAAACTCCGTCAGTTTCCAAGTTGGTGCAAACTGTTGTTTATTGAGGGGTTTTATCCTGTAATAATCTTGAAAAGCATTAACACTCGGATTATTATTAACCTGCAGCCGTTTGAAATTGTGTAATGGGATATAATAATTGTTAGCGCTATAACAATAGGAGAAATGAAATATGACAGAAAATGAAGAAATAATGCAAAGTTCAGATTTTAAGGACCGCAAAACAGGGCTTGTTGTATTCGGAATCCTTCAGATTATTCTCGGTGGGTTTTGTGCGCTCGCAGTGCTTTTTATGATAATGGGTATGATTGCATCAGCCGCCCTTCGTAATAGTTCTGCTCCGCCCATAAACACCCGTATGATGATTCCCGGTATTTTGTTCTATGTTCTGGCTGCTGTTTGGTTCATCTGGATGGGCATCGGTTCCATTAAAGCCCGGCGGTGGGCAAGAGCGATTATATTAGTTTCTTCTTGGCTCTGGCTTATCTGCGGGATATGTGGACTTATTTTTGTGTTGCTGCTGATGCCTCGGATGTACGACCGGATGGGCCAGAGCGGGCAGATGCCGCCGGGGGTGGCCGCCGTTATGAAGTACGTAATGATGGGGTTTATGACGGTCTTTTACGTAATTATTCCCGCAGTGCTTGTTCTTTTCTACGGCGGTAAGAATGTAAAGGCCACCTGTGAATTCAGGGATTCCCAGGTTCGCTGGACCGACAAATGCCCTTTACCGGTTCTGGCTGCCAGCTTATTATTCGGGGTCTGGGCAGTTTCAATGTTATTTTGTGGTGGTCACGGCTGGGCAGTTCCATTCTTTGGTTTTATAGCAACCGGAATAAAAGGCGCTGCGATAGCGTTGGTTGGCATGTTGCTGTATGGATATGTGGCCCGCGGCTTATACAAATTGAGCACTAAGGCGTGGTGGTGCGCATTTCTGCTTACTATTCTCTGGGGCCTGTCAACGGCCATTACGTTTTCGCGCGTGCCCCTGCTGGATTTCTACCAGAAGATGAATTTCCCTCAACAGCAGCTTGATATTATCAAGCAGTGTGGTATGCCGAATACTTCTATTACGGCCTTGTTTTTCGGCCTTTGGGTCGTTGGCTTTCTGGTCTATTTACTGTATACGAAAAAATATTTTGCACCCTCGTCAAAGTGAAACTCCACGGCTTTGCAGCCGTGGCGACTTCACCAGCTTCGGCGAAACCCGCCGAAGCAGTTCCGGCTGCGAAGGCGGGTAGATTCTTCATTCGGGCCACGGGTGACGAGTCACGAAATCCCCCGCCCCGTTGCTTGCCCTCGAATGTTGTAGTCGGGGGTGTTAATCTGAGCAATTTATGCCTGAATTCTTCTATGAACTACTCGACGAACTATGAACAATGAACAACGAACTAAAATATTCAAATATTCTTGAACATTTCTATACAACTTTTGTAAATTTCCATACAATTTTTGTCCGTTTCTATACAGTTTTTGTAAGTTTCTCTATAGTTTTTGTAAGTTTTCGAACGTTTGCTCATAAACCCCCGCCGTTCCCCCTTTTCAGGCCATTTTACGAAAATATAAGATTTAAACAAAAATTGAGTTCTTGAAGTGCAAGTGTTTGTATAGCCGTTACTTACGACAATGGGCGGTATTGGACTCGAACCAACGACCTCCTGCGTGTCGAGCAGGCGCTCTAACCAACTGAGCTAACCGCCCTAGAGGCATTTATACTATCGTTAAATAAACAAAAAAATCAAGAATTTTGTTTTAATTGTCTAACGGCGGATTCTGCCTACTAACGTAAGACTTGATAATGAAGTGACTTACAGCGACTTATCGCAAATTGGAAACCTCAGGTGGCTGGACAACTTCAAACTGCTCCATAGGTGTGAGCGATTTTTCCATCTTCCCCGGATTAGTCGACCTCATAATTGCTTCATCTCTGTTTATAAAACCTCTAAAATACATATCAGTAATGCTGTTATCCATATTCTGCATACCAAGGCTACGGGAAGTCTCAATAATATTTGGTATTTCGTAAATCCTGTTTTCGCGAATGCAGTTTCTTACCGCTGTGGTGCACAACAGAATTTCCGTACACGGCACCATCCCCGGCACATCTATCCGCTTAAATAGCGTCTGTGAGACAACGGCCTGCAGTGTATTGGCCAACATTGTTCGAATCTGCTCCTGCTGATTTGCAGGATAAATATCTATAATACGCTCGATGGTCTGAGAAGCATTCATCGTATGCAGCGTGCTAAAGACAAGGTGTCCGGTTTCAGCAGCGGTAATTGTCGAACTGGTAGTTTCGAGGTCCCGCATTTCGCCAACCATAATAATATCGGGGTCCTGCCGTAACACGTGCTTCAGGCCTGATGCAAAATCTGGACAGTCAGAGCCGATTTCACGCTGTTCTATCATACTCATTTCGTTTTCCAACAAATATTCGATAGGGTCTTCCAGCGTAACTATGCGTTTTTTATATTTTTTGTTTATCACTCCTATCATCCCAGCCAGCGTTGTGCTTTTACCGGCACCGGCATGGCCTGTCACTAACACTAATCCTCTCGGCAGGTCAGTTAACCCTTTGACTATCGCCGGCAGATTCAAATCGCCTATCAAAGGAATCTGATTTGGAATCACTCTAAACGAAATTGCTATCGCCTCACGCTGATAATGAGCGTTAACGCGGAACCGATGGCCGCCCTCGACGGTTGCCGAGAAATCGATATCCCTCTTTTCTTCAAGTTTTTTGAATCTGTCCAACCCAACCATATCAAGAACCATTTCCTTTGCATCTTTGCTGCTGACAACAGGAAAATCCATCTCGACCAGTTCCGTATTTTTCCGAAGTATAGGCGGCATCCCAACATTGATATGCACATCGCTTGCTTTTTTCTCTATTGCATCCGCCAGTATAGCTTTTACATCTATCATATCACAATTCCCTTTTAGCAAGCAGGCACCGTCTCATTCTAAATAAAAGTAAATGGGGTTTGGGATCCCACCAATTCCTTCTCTGTTTTATTATTTGATATTTTCGAAGAAGACCTCCTCTTTGCTTTGGCCATACATTTTGGCCGCCCGCAGAGTCTCTTCCCTTGCCGTCAAAACCGCGTTCTTTTTTATTCCGTTATTATCAGACAAACTCGATACTATCTATCGTCAATCACACAGCAGTAGCTTATATCCATGCTCAAAAACTGCATATCTGTTGTACGTCCGAAAACTCATAAAATTTCTTAGCTATTTCACCCATCACCCACAAAAGCCAATCGGAACCCCACTTAGTAACGGATTGCAAAATGGAACCCCGCTCCAAGAGCTGCTAATACTGATATATCGGGATGATACTAACTAAAATATATAAAATAGCCCCCAATCAGCCAAACAACAACAAAAGTTAATTTTACTTCCTATAAAATATGCGATTTCGGCTGCTAAGCCAGAGTAGATTCATAAGCAGAAAATTCCTTAAAAAATTGCCGAAAGAGGGGGAAAATAAACTTTATAAGACGAGTTTCTACTCTTAACAAGGGCTTATTCGGACTTGAGCTGACGTTTCATCAAATCAGCAATTGCTGTCTGCACCGATTTACCCTCAAACAGTATTTCATAAATCGCGCAAGTAATCGGCATCTCAACATTATATTTCCGTCCGAGAGCAACAACAGATTCGCAGGTGGCGATACCTTCAATAACTGAATCAGTAGCTTGTTGGGCCTGCTCTACGGTTTGGCCTTTACCTATTCTTTCGCCGAACGAGCGGTTTCTCCCGCTGGGAGAAATGCAGGTTGTTACCAAATCACCCAGGCCTGCTAATCCCGCGAATGTCTGCGGCCTTGCGCCGCAGGCAATCCCCAAACGTGTTATCTCAGCAAGTCCCCTGCTCAACAGGGCCGCCTTTGCATTATTGCCTGCGCCCATCCCATCCACAATTCCCGCAGCGATAGCAATAATGTTCTTCATAGCGCCTGCCAACTCAACGCCGACAACGTCTGTGTTGGTATAAACACGCAGCCAATGAGTTGAAAAAGTGTATTGGATTTCTTTAGCTAATTTCTCATTGCTGCACGCGACACAGGCCGTTGCCGGAAGCTTTCTGGCTAATTCATCGGAAATGGTAGGGCCGCTCAGCACGACACACTTGACCTCCTCGCCCAGCACATCAGCGAGAATCTGACTCGGGCACAGCAGCGTCCCATTCTCAATGCCTTTGGTTACCGAGACAATAGGAACACCCTTGGGGACATAACTTCGTAGTCTCCCCCAAATCCCCCGCATAAATTGACACGGCACAGCCGATACAATTAAATCAGCATCGGCCATTATGCGATTATCATCGCTCTCAAACACCAGCGTTTCAGGCAGTTTGTAACCAGGCAGAAATTTTTTGTTTTCACGGCCTGACTCTATCTGTTTTAACTGCTCACGGTCATAACCCCACATCCGCACCGGTATATTCTTCTCACACAGCAGCATAGCCAAAACCGTGCTCATCGCACCATCGCCGATTATGGAAATATTCTTGAACATAGAGGAGATTATAGTGCCAAACCCCGGAATTGCAATCTGTTTACCATTCCTCGCATCCCGTTTGAAATTGGCTTTGTTTGGGTTTGTTTTGACCAAGAGTCCATTGTCCATTTTTCATCGTAATTCGTTGTTGAAATTATGGTTATAAACATTTGACTTTTTCAAAAATTGGCTTTGTTTTGCATAATTTGTCATTTTTGATTGATTTTTCCGTTCAGCGCAGAAAATCTCCATAGCCGCAGTTTCAGCCACAGAGAACACAGAGAAGTAAATTATAAATAAGTATTAAGTGGTTATTGTTAACCGCTCATTGGTAATTCCTTTAAATAGTTTCAGTTTCGAGAACAGACTATTGTTCTCTTGTAATTGGACGAACATGCGCGTTTGAGTCGAAAATTCTGGGGTTTTCGGGAGTGTGGTTTTGGATAACTCTTTATAGCTAAAGAAATAGAAAAAATCTTGAAAAAATGGATTTTAGGGGTCCAACTACCTGCGCTTTTGATTGATTCTCTGCAACCTCTGGTAAAAACTAAAATTTAACTGATTTCCCAATTCTCCAATTCGCTACGTTGTTTGCTATCCCACCGGGGTGACCTCTGGAAGCATGGCGCGAAAAACGCTGGCAGTAAGTATTAGCGAAAAACCCATCAACCACAGAGCTAATACCCCCGAAGGAAGCGGCCTCGCCAATTTTTTTTGGAGCACTGCATGCACAAAAAGACCATATGTCTATTTTTGCTGCAAAAATGGGGATAAAAAGCGTTGTCATCTACTTTATTGTGCAACGATGTGCAATCAAAATACATAAAAAATGGGTAGTGTCCTAATTTAAATTTTCTACTTTTTCATTTTGTGAAAAAGTGGATGGGATTTGCCATTACGTATTCGAATTAACGTAATCGCATTACGTATTACGAGGATGCTCATTCGTAAACGTAATCAAAATCGAATAAAGGGGGATGCGGGGGAAAAAATAAACTGACTCAAAGGCCGCAAACATTATTATTCTGAAGCGGGTATTCCCCTTTTTATCATAAACTCAACATCTTTATTCGCGTTACGATATTGAATTATAGTATCAGGGTGTTCGTTTTTAAACACTCTAAAAATTTCATCAACAAAACCCTGACCAACAGCTGTTATATCTTTAAAATCCAAAATTATCTCACGAAATTTTTCAAGACCAATAAGGATTCTCTTTGCCTGAGACCGGGAGACATAACGCTCCTCTTCCAGTTTACTTAGTGTTACGAAAATGTGTGTTTTGTCAAATTTCTTTGCTCCAGGGTTATTAGGATCCAATTTAGAATATTCATCAAATATTTGTTTTGCTTGTCGTTTGCTGTCGAATCTTATTTGCATTGACACAAGCGTGCCATCGTCTTGTTTATCTTCCCTGCTTTCAAAAAACCAATCATCTGGCCCGTTACGTTTATGATAGCTAAGACCCTTAGCCATAATACAGAATTCATCAAAACAACGAGAGGTAAAAAAGATTCCTTCGCCTGTATGGTTTTTTGGCTCAGTTGTAAATTTCCCTTTTGATAATTCCAGTACAGCTTCTCTTTCGTCTTTTAAATCGAGCGTTGTTTTGATTTTTTTAAAAATTCCAATTCCGTTGTCCCATATTTGAATCGTAACAGCATCTTCCTTCCATTCCATTTGGACAATAACGAGACTGCCCTCTGAATGGTCTATAGCATTGTTGAATATTTCAGTAAAACCATAATTGCAAATGTATGAAACATTTTCATTCAAGGTTGAGAAGTCACGCTGGAAGTTCTCTTTCCAAATTTCATGCTCATCAACCCACGGCTGTATTTTAGTTTCGATCGTTTTGTCCCTTGAACCAAAAAGGAAGTACGCTGCTCTAAAGGTTGTGCCTGTTTTTATTATCTTTTTATCCCTTGCAAGCCTGTTTAAGTGTCGATGAACGGTAGTCCTGCTTACAGCAAATTTTTTGGCGGTGAGAGCTACAATATCCTTGGGATGTTCAGGAATATTTCCCAAAATAAAACTTCTGATTTGTTCTGCCTGATTTTGCATCGCAACACCTTTCACGCGATAAATTGGGTTATAATCATTTTTTATGATTATAACTAATCATATCGATAGTTGCAACTATTAACTTTAATAGTTATAACTATTTTTATGCGATTTTTGTGCTTATATCTAACTCTTACTTTACTTATAACCCCCCTTTACCCTGCTTGTAACCCCCATTTATCCTGCTTGTAACCCCCATTTATCCTGCTTGTAACCCCCTCCTGTCCTACTTGCAACCCCCTCCTGTCCTACTTGTAACCCCCTCCCATTCCTACTTGTACCTCCCTTACGGGAAAACAAAAGACCGACTACCCCCCCCTACATACTATCAGCACCAAAACACACACAAAAACTAGAGGCAGGAAAGAAAGATTTAAAATTTCAGAGAACCCACCGGATAAACCGGTGGGCTTTCGGATGTTGAGATTGCCACGCAATGACGGCGAGATTATCCGGAGACAATTTCGATGGTTTCGGGGTGGAGTCTTTGCAAGCCGGCCAACTGGTTTTGGCCCAGTCTGGCGTCAATCAGAACAGAACCATCGCAATATTGCTCTTTTAAGACCTGCCCGTATGCCCGCAGAAAACTCTGGACTTTGCCGTTTGACTGGCTGCTGCAGACCCGCAGCAGAATTTCTCCGCCTCTATATTTTGCCGAGACGGCTGCGCTTAAGTGTTCCAGACCAAAACCTGTCTTGGCTGATATGCAAACCGCATCAGGAAAGAGCGTCTGCAGCATTTCAAGGTCGCCGATTTTTCTGACGATGTCAACTTTATTGAGGACCTTCAAAACCGGCGCCTCCCCGCAGCCGATTTCGCCTAAAACCTTGTTCACAGATTCCATCTGCTTTAAGACCTCAGGATTTGATGAGTCAATGATATGCAAAAGCAGGTCTGCATTGACAGCCTCTTCGAGCGTCGCCTTAAATGAGGCGACTAATTGATGAGGCAAATTTTGCACAAAACCGACCGTGTCGCTTATAAGAACTTCTACGCCTTTGGCGGGCGTCCATTTTCTCGTTCGCGTATCGATGGTCGCAAAGAGCCGGTCCTCGACAAGAACGCCGGCATTGGTAAGTGCGTTTAAGAGCGTGCTTTTGCCGGCGTTGGTATAGCCAACGATGCAGATTTTGAACATTCCCTTTCGAGCGTCAATCTCACGAATCCTGCGCTTATCGATATTTGCAAGTTCGCGTTTTAGCTCTACGATTCGCTTGCTGACCAATCTACGGTCGATTTCCAACTGCTGCTCACCCGTTCCTCTGGTTCCTATGGCGCCGACAGTGCCTGCTGCGGTCGCTCCGCCGGCACCGGCTACGCTGTCCAAGTGCGACCACATTCCGGTCAACCTCGGATAGGTATATTCAAGCTGGGCCAGCTCGACCTGAAGCTGGGCCTGTTTGGTTTGGGCCCTGGTGGCAAATATATCCAGAATCAGCTCGCTGCGGTCGAGGACGTTAACGTGGATGATCTCTTCAAGCTCACGAATCTGGTGTGGCGACAGGTCATTATCAAATATAACAACATCAGCTTTGAAGCGCCTGACCCGCTCGGCAAGCTGGTCAGCTTTGCCTTTACCTATGTATGTAGTCGGATTGATTGTCCGGATTTTCTGTTGAAATCTATCTACGACGACCGCCCCGGCGCTTTCCGCAAGGGCTGTAAGTTCAATTAAATCATCCCCATCGCTACGAGTGTGCAGGACAGCGGCCACCAAAATGGCTCGTTCTTTCCTGACTTTTAGCGTCTGGCGCAATTTTTCCAATTAAAAAATGCCTCCAAAACCACTTTATTTTACTATTTTAGCATATTTGCCCATATTGCTCAACAAAATCACGATACCAGGCAAATTTACGGGTTTTTTAAGTTGATAATTGCCTTTTTCAGCTTAAAAAGCCTGTTTTTGCATAAAAAAACTGCCGACAAAGTTTTTTGACTTGATAAAATATAAAATCTAAATTACAGTGACGGGCCTTACTATTTTTGACGAATTAAAAATACAATGCTGTTTTTTCAGTGTTGGTAATTTTTGAAGGATTGAAAGGGTCCTTTTTATATGCTAAAAGTCAAATCGCGGACAGGCGAATCGGTCCAGCAAATGATGAGGCGCTTTAAGAAGCTGTGTGAAAAAGAGGGTTTAATCAGGGATATGAAGCGTAATGCCTACTACGAGAAACCCTCGGAGAAGAATCGCCGGCGTATGCGCAGGGCCCAGCGAGTTGCAAGTTTCAATTACTAACACAAATCCCTTTCACGAATTTCCATCGCAATAATCAACTCCAGCTTACTTGGTTTTATTTTGACACCGGCCAGAAAACCGCATCACCTTCATCGGTTCAGAGCTGAACCTAAGGCAACTTCATCTTAATTTGCTTGCAAAACAGCCTTTAATTTACAATAATCAAATATCTATAACCGATAATCAAATTTCGGAGCAGTGGCCGAGAGGCTGAAGGCGACGGTCTTGAAAACCGTTTTACCCTTTGGGTAACGGGGGTTCGAATCCCTCCTGCTCCGTTCAACTTGTGAAAATCCATTTCTTGATTATTTTTTACCTCTGTCTCGCTTTTTGTGGAACTAAACCGCATATTTATGTATCAATGGTATATATAGGACGCTGATTGTAAAAACTATTTATCCGGAGGTACACATTATGAAGTTCGATGTAAAATCCGCTGTTATCGGTTTATTGCTCGGCATCATCGTTATGCTCGCCGCCGGTGCTGGAGGCGGGGGTTCCGGCATTGGTTTTGCCGTCCCTTCCGGCGGAAAAGCAGTATTAAAGGCCTCTAACGGCGAGGCTTTTATAGTCGATGTGAGTTCAGCTATGGCCGACAGAATTCTGTTTAAAAAGCCGGAGCCAGGCGAGTCAAGATACCCAACCACTGCAAACGGCTTCGCGTTGACATTAGCTGACTAACCCCCGGCGAAAATTGCTTTGTCTTATTATTGAAAACGTGCAGATGCTGCTACTCGTACATATCCGGCACAGTTTCCGGATATAGCTGCCCGGTCGGACTTATCTTAAAAACATAAATAAGTCCCTTTCTCAATTTAGAGTACACGACGTTGCCATAGACAGCTTTGATACCGTATCCCTTTAGCTGATCCGGATTGTTCGCCAATTCCCATATGTTCGTCCAGAACAGATTCCTTTGATTTTCCGGCAACAGATTCAGCAGGTCTTTATATCTTTGAGGTTCCCTGCCCGGCTCTTCTATCGTCAGGCCGTTTTCCGGAGCGGTATTTTCACCGTACACCCTACGCCAGAGGTATAATGCCTTCTCCTTTCCATCCATTACCATCTTGTCGCCGAATTTCACGATTAATGCGTCAAAGTGAACTATATCACCTTCGACTATGTAATTTTTCTCAAGCACTTTTTTCAACTTATCGTCTCTGGCAGTTTCAACGAATCTTACATTTGTAAACAATTTTCCATCGCGATTTTCTTGGGAAATTACTTTAGCATAGCCGATTTGGTCTTCGAGTGTCAGGTTGGTTATCGCCTGCTTAAGCTGTTTGTTCTCAGTTAAAAGCTCGCGTATAGTAGCGGCCCAGTAAAACCAGCCGTGTCCTATATACGCTATTGCAGCAAGGCACGCCAAAGCCATTATATAGAAAACAACTCTTCTTATTTTGAGCTTTTCGACCATTTACAATGTTCCCTTCGGCACGGCTTTTTTATCAGGGGTTTATTTTTTAGATGCCTGCTTCAAAAACAGATAATACAGCTTTCCCTCCTGGTATGTCTGTCCTGCAAGCTTGCCAGCCGTATCTCCCACACCAATATAGACGTCACAACGCCCGGGGGCACGGATTGCGCCGCCTGTATCCTGGTCGAGCATAAATCCGCTATAAGGCTGCAGAACAACATTACCATCCATATTTTTGGGCAGAGTAGTGGATATGAAGGCCAAACAGCCGCGTGGAAAGATTGATTTGTCTGTGGCAATAGTTCTCATCGGCGTTACCGGCTCGTTCAAACTGCCGCGAGGGTCTCCTTCCTGCTTGCCGAAAAAGATGTATCTCGGATTTAGGCGCGTATAATACGAAATCTCCTCGGGATGCTTCTTGAAGTAATCTATAATTGCGGCCAAGCTCAATTGCGAACCAGATATTTTTCCGTCGTTCACCATAGCTTGCGACATACTTCTATATTCGTGGCCGTTATGCGCAACATAGCCCACCGTAATCACTTTACCATCCGGCAATCTTATTTTGGCTGAGCCTTGTATGTGCGCTACATACGCCTCGAAGGGGTCGCTAAGCCAGACCAACTCTTTACCCCTGAGCAGCATCGCATCTTCGATAACGGCTCGTGGCGGGTATGGTGTAATACTGCCATCAGCCATACGTCTGCCGAGCACTCCGCCGTTAGCATCTTTGACTAAATTGTCCGGCTGGTTATACAAAGGATACTTGAAACGGTCGCTCGGCTCGAATGAGCCCTCAAAAATAGGGGTGAAATAGCCGGTGAACAGCACTGTGCCGCTGTCATCGCAACCTACCGACATATAAACATCAAACCTGTCCCTGATGGTGGCGTTCAAATCTGAACCTTTCATACCCGAATCCAGCAGCTTTGAAAATTCCTTTAAGCTGTCCACTGCCGTTTGATGGCTTATATCGCTGACCGGGAAGAATCCTTTACTTGATGGCTTGCTGAGGTAATTAAGGCTTCTTTCTACAGCTGGTTTTAAACCCTCCACATCAAGACAAGCTGAAGTAAAATCGGGAATCTCCGATGGATTTGTTATTTTACGTAGCGCCGATTGGCCGGGCAGCAGAGGTTTATCATAAGGCGGCGCAGCGGCCTTTTTCAGTGGGGCTTTGCACCCGATTATGACGGTTGCCATTGACAATAGTAAATAAAGTAAAATGGACTTGGCCATCCCTGCCGGCACTTTGGTTTTCATAATTTAGACTCCTAATTGACCCGGTAAATGGTAATTTGTAATTGGTAATTACCAGTCTCCAGTTACCAATTACCAATATTCGACCATATTAACCAAATTTGAGCAAGTTTTTCAAATCTTTTCAAAATTCGTACTCTTTTCGCAAAGACTTAGAACGTGTTCTGCGTGTCTGCATATAGTTAATTCGACTAATTAAGTCGGTTCGGCACCGGTGTCGAAGAAAATCGGTTACTATCTTTTTATTTTTACTTTCGTAGTATTGTAACAATGCGGCCTGGAGAATCTTTTCCTTATGCCCACGAGGAACATAGATTTTTTTACCCTTTGTGTCGAGACCGGACACATACATCGCTGTTGAGGTAGTTAAGGGTATGGGACTAAAATCCTGAACCTGACGAGGACACCAGCAGCGCGAGATTAAGTACTCGGTTAGCTTCAATGCATCGTCAGCGGTGCATCCGGGATGCGAGCTTATAAAATACGGCACAAGGTACTGTTCCTTGCCGGCCTGGCGGGAAACCTCCTGGAAATATGCCTCGAATTCTTCAAAGAGCTCAAATGAAGGTTTGCCCATCAGCTCAAGCACTTTGGGACAATAATGTTCGGGAGCAACCTTAAGATGGCCGCCCACAAAATGCCGAGCCAGAAGATTGATATATTCCTTGTTTTGAAGTGCCAGGTCATGACGGATGCCTGAAGCAACATATATATTTGCTCTATCACGCCGATTCCCCCGCCATTTCAGAAAAGATTCCATCATTTTTATTAATTGCTCGGCATCGGATTTGAAATGTTTGCATACTGAAGGAACAAGACAGCTGACCCTGCGGCAATTATCGTAACGGTCACATTTCATTCCATACATATTGGCCGTCGGACCGCCTATATCACTGATAGTGCCACGGAATTGCTTATGTTTTGTCAGACAGTCAGCTTCTGATAATAAACTGTCGATGGAACGGGAACAGATTTGCTTACCCTGGTGGAAATAAAGGGCACAAAATGAACAGCCGCCGAAACAGCCTCGATGGGTTGTTATCGAGAAACGTATGGGTTCAAGGGCAGGCACGCCGCCAGCTTTGTCGTAGCGTGGATGCCAGCTTCTGGTAAAAGGTGCATCGTACAATTGGTCCATTTCGGATGCACTCAAAGGTTCCGCCGGCGGCATTACGACAATTGTGCCGGGATTCTGGTCCTGGATTACAGGAAGACCCTTCGGATGGGCGTGGGTCTGATATAATTTCTGGGAAGACATAACCAAACTATGGTCGGCCTCCTGCTGTGATAGTGAAGGCAGGCGAATTACATTCTCCGGCACAGTCGTTTCACGTTTAACCAAATATGCGGTGCCCGGAATGTTAGCTAAGTCATTGATAGACTGGCCCTTACCCAGCTGCTCCGCAATCTCCTTAATTGCACTTTCTCCCATCCCGTGAACCAGCAAATCGGCTTTGGAGTCAATTAAAATAGACCTCTTGAGTTTGTTTTCAATAAAGTCATAATGAACAAGTCGGCGAAGGCTGGCTTCAAGACCGCCTAAAACCAAAGGAATTTCTTTAAAGGCCTCGCGCACCCGGGCTGAATAAACAAGTAAGGGCCGTCTCGGGCGAAGGCCTAAAACCCCGCCCGGACTATACACATCTTTTTTTCGACGATGCCCCATAGAAGCGTAGTCATTAAACTGTGAATCTATAGCGCCGGAGGTAATGCCCCAGAACAGCCTCGGAGGTCCGAGGATTCGAAAGGCATCCGCGCTTCGCCAGTCAGGCTGGGCGAGTATAGCTACACTGTAACCCAGTTTTTCGAGCCACCTGCCTATCAGCGCAACACCGAAAGTGGGATGGTCAACATATGCATCAGCGGTAACAAGAATAATGTCAGCCTGTTTCCATCCGCGCTGATGCATCTCTTCGGGAGTGGTTGGAAGAAAAAGATTTGAATGATTAATTGCCATTTTCGGTACATAATAGCATTTTTTGACTATTTATTCAAGATTTGTAGTTCGACTTAGGGCCTCGACTGAACTCAGCCGAAGCTCGCAGTTATGAAATTACAACGGAGGTTTTATGTTGCTGGCGGGGTTATCTTTAAATAACTCGCCACGGCGAAGCACGCCGTAGCCGGGCTCGCCCCGGCGGAACGAGTCGAAGCCGGGTCGGTTCTACATATTCTTAAAAAGACTTCTGACATTGACCGAACGTCCTGCTCGGCGTTTATTGCTGATTGTTTTACGTCCTTTTTTGGTTCGCATCCGGGCCCTGAAACCGCTCTTCCGTAACTTTTTAATTCTGCTTTTACGACGGCTCTCCATAGATTATTTCCTCTGTTAGTAGTAGCTTATCTTCCTTCAAAAATTATCGCTGTGTATTATAACGTTATTTAACTTTGTTTCAAGCGGAAGGTGGGATTTTTGCCGCTAAATCAGAGATTCCTGAATACCCTTTTATCGGGATGCTGTTCCTTCGACAAAGCTCAGGATAAATTTGCTCAGGACAAGGTTACGATTTTCACAAAAGCGCCTCCGCTGAAGCTATGGCACTCTCGCAAAGGCGGATGGAAATCATCGGCTTAGGGAAATTCACTTGCAAATATCAGCTTTTGTGCTATTTTTAACTGTTCGTTTTTGACCGGAGATTGAGGTATGGGTCTTCCTAAGCGAGCAACTATTCAAAGCCATACGATAAGTATTGTGCCTCGGTATGCCGAAACGGACCAGGGCGGAGTAGTTCACCACAGTGTTTATCCTGTGTGGTTCGAGATGGGGCGAACGGAACTTTTGCGAGTTAACAACGTAGCATATAAAGAGTTAGAAAAAGCGGGGGTGTTTTTTGTTGTTGCGGAGCTGCGAATAAAATATCGTCGGCCTGCCGGGTACGATGAGAAACTGCAATTGGAAACGAGATGCTCGAAAGTCAGCGCCAGCAAGGTTGAGCACGTCTATAAGCTTACTCGCGATGGGGTGATTCTGGCTGAAGGTTCGAGTGTGCTTGCCTGTGTCGATGCCAGCGGCAAGGTTTGCCGAATACCAGAGTTTATGTATCCAGAGCCGGAAGAAACAACAATTGTTTGACTTGAAACGGCCTATTAGCTAAACTGTATTTTTTGAGAGGTTACCGCTTGTGTTCGAGAGCAAGGTCCATATTGACTCCATAGGAGAAAACTGCGGTCTTTTCGGTATTTTCGGGGACCCCGAGGCGGTCCAGAAGACCTATTTGGGCTTATACAGTCTTCAGCATCGCGGTCAGGAGTCGGCGGGAATCGCCTCCAGCAACGGGGAGGCTATCCAGTGTTACAAAGGAATGGGGACAGTGGGCAGGGTATTCCGCAGCGGCACGGACTTTTTAAAAGACCTTGCAAATCCGATAGCAATCGGCCATGTGCGGTATTCGACCACAGGTTCCAGCAAGTCAATCAATAGCCAGCCACTTTTGAGTGAGTACTCGCGTGGGCAAGTGGCGGTGGCGCATAACGGCAATCTCATAAACGCGGCGTTATTGCGGGACGAGTATGAAGCATACGGCAGTATCTTCAAGTCAACTTCCGATACAGAAATAATTATTCATTTGCTTGCTAAGCCCACCCACGTCAGCAAGCCAGACCCGCTGGCCCACGTGTTAAATCATCTGCAGGGAGCGTATAGTCTGCTGTTTTTGTATGCCGACCGGATTGAGGCGGCGAGAGACCCTTATGGCGTCAGGCCTTTGTGTCTTGGCCAGGCAGAAAAGAACGTTTACGTCGTCGCCAGCGAGAGCTGCGCTCTCGATGCGGTTGGGGCGAAGTTCCTTCGTGAGATTATGCCCGGCGAAATTGTTCGGATGGACAAAAAGGGATTATCCAGCAGGTTTTTCGTCAAGCCCGGCACCGTTACGCCTTCCCACTGTATCTTCGAGCATATTTATTTCGCCAAACAAAACAGCACAATCTTCGGCGAGAACGTTCACCTGTTTCGAAAAAAGCTCGGCAGACGACTGGCAATAGAACAGCCCGCCGAGGCGGATGTTGTAATACCTGTGCCTGACTCGGGGACATCAGCGGCAATCGGATATGCGGAGCAGAGCAAAATACCCTTCGATATGGGAATGGTCAGAAGCCATTATATAGGCAGGACATTTATCTCGCCGGACCAGAAGATGCGGGAGGCGGAGGTCAAGCTTAAGCTTGCGGTGGTAAAAGAGGTCGTGGAGGGCAGAAACATTGTATTGGTGGACGATTCGATAGTCCGCGGCACAACCACCAGAGGTAAGATTAGAGCGTTGCGCCAGGCGGGAGCCATGCAAATCCATATGCGAGTGAGCTGTCCTCCAATCAGGTATCCCTGTTTTTACGGCGTAGATTTTCCAACCAGAGAAGAACTGCTGGCAAACAATCGCAACCTTAAACAAATCAAAGAATTTCTTGAGGTGGACAGTATCGGTTATATGTCGCTGGAGGGATTGTTGTCTTGTGCGACTTTGCCGGCAGAAAACTATTGCACCGCTTGCTGGAGCGGCAAATACCCAATACCGGTAGATACTACGGTGAACAAGTTCACTTTGGAACGTTATCAAATGCAGATGTTTGATGATTGGTCCCGGACAAATGAGTAAATACATCAGCTACGAACAATCCGGCGTAAGCATCGATGCCAACGACGAGATGGTCGAGAAAATACATGGGTACGTCTCAAGCACTTTCGGACCACGGGTAATGGGTTCCAAATGGGCCTTTGCGGGGATGTTTCGGCTTGACTACGATGAAAGACTTTTCAAGAAAAATTACAAAAGTCCGGTACTGGTCGCTTGTACCGATGGGGTGGGCAGCAAGGTTCAATTAGCCAGCAAAATAAAAAAGTTTGATACCGTAGGGATTGATTTGGTGGCGATGAACGTTAATGATATGCTGGTGCACGGTGCCGAGCCGTTGTTTTTTCTGGACTATCTGGCTGTTCATAAGCTGGAGCCCAAAATAATAGCCGAAATGGTAAAAGGCATTGCGACCGGCTGCCGACTGGCCGACTGCGCATTAATAGGCGGGGAAACCGCCGAAATGCCCGATACCTACCGTGAAGATGATTTTGATATGGCCGGGTTCGCAGTCGGAGTAGTTGAGCGAAAAAAAATCATCACCGGAAAAAACGTAAGAAAGGGCGACTATATTCTCGGCCTGGCCTCAAGCGGGTTGCATAGTAATGGCTATGCCCTCGTTCGCAACATTTGTTTTAAGAGAGCCGGTTTGAAAATGACCGACACGCCTGACGAACTCGACGGCGCTGTGCTGGGCGATGTTTTGCTGGAGCCAACGCGAATTTATGTTCGGTCGATAGTGAAACTGCTGTCCCACTACAAGGTCAAAAAAGTCGTACATGCTATGGCTCATATCACCGGCGGCGGGCTGCCTGGAAATGTTTCGCGCGTGCTGCCTCAAACCTGTGATGCCGTCCTTAAAAAAGAAAGCTGGCCCAGGCAGAAGATATTCACATTTCTGCAGGCAAAAGGCCCCGTCGAAGAAGCTGAGATGTACAACGTCTTCAATATGGGGGTCGGGTTTGTACTGGTAGTTGCGGAGGATTTCGCCGACTCGATTGCTGAGAAACTGACTCGCTACGGCGAAAAGGTCTATAACATAGGCAGAATCACCACCGGCACCGGAAAAGTGGTTCTAAAATAAACTGTAAAACATAAATTCCCTCTTTCACGGGAATAACAGATGAGCAAAACCTTCAGCAGGCCGACCGCAGCAGCGGTTGTTTACATCGGTTTCGCTGTCTATTTGTATCAGCCGCATTTCAAGACCTTCAACAAACTGCAATACCTTATCCTTATAAACGTTTGTCTGGCTTCTTTGGGATGTTTTGCACTAAGCCGGCGGTGGGTATCGAGCTTGCTTGGTTCATTATTCGCAGGAGCTATTTACGGCTTCGGGCCTTTTGCACTCGGATTGGCTGGTTACCATCCGACAGCTGGTTTTTTAGCGGCGACTATGCCATGGTTATTTTTGCCGGCTGCGTTTGGGCCTAAGGGCAAGTGGCAGTGGCTGAGGGTACCGCTTTCGGCTCTGCCATTTTTGGCGATACTATTGTTTTTTCAGGTATTTTCTCGCTACCGACTATTTGCAGTTCCAATGCAAAATCGGCTGCATTTGGCTGACCTTATAGGCTTGGCGGCTCCGCTTGTTGCGGCCCAGCAGGACATAACCCTGGTGGGATTCTATCATGTCCCCATAGCTGCACTCGTTATGGGATTCTCAATGCTCTTCGCCGCCCGGCGGTTCAGCGTGCTAATAATCTTCTGTCTTGGAGCAATCCTGGCGACTTGTCGACCGCTGCTTGGCGTAAGCCCGATTATCTGGCTGAGCTTTTCTGTACTGTGCTGCTCGATAATTATCGGCGCGGGCCTGCAGGGGTTTTGCTCTGCTGGTCTTGCCGACAGAAGATGGATATTGCTGAGTATGGCCTTTATGGCCGGGCTTTCCATCGTAACACTGCTGAAGGCAACGAAATACTTTCAGGTGTTCGCCGGTTTCGGCGATAGATATGCAAATCTTTTCCTGGCGGATGCGAAAATGTACATAGCAGGCACAGTTGCGATTGCAATCATATTTTTTATAGCCCGCGCAAAGCTGCGCCTCACCTGGCTGCGGTGGGTCGTTCTTGGCTCGGCGACGGCGGCGGACATATTCTTTGGTGCAAGATTCGTTGTTGACTTGTCCGCCTTTGGCGGATAAAATTTTTTAGGTCTTGACGGAGGTAACAAGTTACGAACCGAAGGTTTCCCGTTCGATTGTGCCGAGGTAGAATCGGCCGTCCCTACGCATAAAGTCGAGGATACTATCAAACTGCTGATTTATAAAACGTGTGTCATTTGAAACCAGCGCAATTCCTACAACTGCAGAGGTTTTTTCGTCCTGATGGTCAACTTCGGAAATGGAGATATTGAATCTGCTTTTGAGCCGGCCGAGGAGACTTTTAACGATGCTTCGCTTTTCTTTCAGCGAATTTATCCCGTGCAAATGCAACTGTGCTGTCAACACGCCGACTATCATTTTCGATATTTCCTCTTTATCTCAACGCAGATTTTTATATTTAGCTTTGTAACCTCTCATAATGTCGTCCTATTTCTTGTCTTCACCGAAATCTTCATGAATTCTTTTTTTACCCACAGCCAAAACCACCGTGACCAAACGATAAAACCACAGCATATAAAGAGAAATATAACATCACTAACACTACGATGGCCCATAATTGCTATAACTATAATAATAGCAGGTACTCCTATGGTAAAAATGATAGAGTTAACCCAATTAGTCCAATAAATTGTCCAAGCGAGTAAAGCACAGCCTCCAAAAAGAAATATAACATCCCAAACATTACGATAGCCATCAATTGCTATAACAATAGCGGGCAATACTACTGCAAGAATGGCAGAGCAGACCCAATTGTGTATTCTAATAATTCTACTGGCTCTTTTAGTACTAATTTTCTGTTTACCGCTGTTCAACTTCTCGCCTTCCGCCCTGCATAATCCGGCTCAAAGCAGCCTTTACCACGACGCTGATTTTACCACCGGTTCCGCCGATTTACACTCTTTTTTCACCACTTTGCATGTTAGTTACGATTTCATCTCTGCGACGATTTGGCGGGTTTCCGGCGATTGGCCCTTTTGTGCCTCCTTAAAGGCCGCGGAGGATTCAAATTATTCTTGCGTTGCACTTGACTTTGTTAAAGTCTTCTTTATCGCTCAAATGCGATATTCGTAAGAAATGCTCCTGTCGTTTTATCAAAATACGAGTTGCTGTTATGAAACACGGATGACTTTTATACCTTTGCGATTGAGCATTTCGCCGGTCACTCCTTCTCTGTCGCAGGAAGGACTTCCTCCCTTTAAGTATGCTCGGCGAGCACCTACAATTTTTGCAATCTCCAATGTATACTTAGCGCCATTGACATGAAATCTGGTCACATCTTGTCCTGTTTCTGGTGCAATTATTCGCAGTTTGCCATCAAGAACCTCTGCTCCGCTACCTTTTAGCTTTTCGCCGGTCCTTGGCGTTGGCATACCGCCGAGTTGTTCCGGACAAATGGGAACAAGAACATATCTTTTCTTCAGACTCTCAATTAGTTTCTCACGTTTCTTAGGTTTGTATCCGTGCCAACGACAGGGAATCCCAAGCAAACAGGCACTGATAAGCGCAGGTTCCGTGTTGGTCTGACAATCAAACAGATAACCTTCACAACCTTTGCTCTTGCCTATCATATTGTTAATACTCCAGAATTATACGACGCCAAAACCTATGACGCCAACCCATACAAAATTTTAACTTAAGACATTTACCGCACTTAACGCAACCTTTGATTCGCAGAGACTTGGTAGCTCGGTCAAACTGCCGACACGGGAAACATTCTACCATACAAAATCCGCAATCCAAACAATTAATCATTCGTTTGATTAGTTTATCAGCAATTCCTTCGGGAATATCCCAAAATCGAATTTCATTTCCGACTATGGTCCATCTGCCGTCCACAGGCTTTAGGTGCTTCGTTGCTATCCAATCGTATTTTCGTATATGGTAAACTAACGTACCTAATGGCATCCGATATTTTATAGCGCCGATAACATCCTGTTCTTTCTGTCGGCGCCAATGAACAAAACCATGACGCTGTAGTTTTTCTTCCCGAGTTTTATATTCAGATGCGAGGTTACTTTTGTCTATTAAGCCACTGTCGAAAAGCAATTTCTCTATGTACGTGTAATACTGCTTACACAACTGAGGATAACGTTTCTCGCTGTATGCCTGTCTTTTTTGATCGGGTGTGTAGCAGCAAATACAGTAAGTACGATTCATGTGTTCGTAAATAGGGTTGAGAGGCAATCCATATCGCTCTTTAATTATTTCGGTTATTTCTTGCTTCGTAAAACTCAGCATCGGGTTAAAACAAGGAAGGTTGAGCCTTCTATAAAGTTCTACGCTGTTATGGAATTTATGACTATACTCGCTACCAGACATACCACGAAACATCACACCTTCCATCGGACTCTTGGCACCTTTGCATCTCAGCCAATCCAAAAGTGCCGTGCCAATGAGCATTGGCACACACCATGCGTCGAGAAGAGTTGGAAATCCGATTCCTCGTTCCATCAGTTCAAAGTATTCGAGAAATGGCTCCAGTACCTCGACTTCGAAACCTTGATCCTTAAGTTCCGCGGCATAATCGAGGTTCTCTGGAAACTCAAGACTATGGTGCACATAAAGACACGGAAGTTTATCAGGCTCAATTGCTTCGTATATCATCGCCGCCATAGCAAGACTGTCCTTGCCGGTTGAGAATGCGATGAATGGATACGCAGATTCAAGCCTTGGGTATATCTGCCGTATTGACGCAATCGCGTTTTTCACCTTTGTTGTCAATAGTTTTCTCACCGTTACAGTCCAATAACAGGCCAAGAACCTCTCCTGTTGCTTTCGCGAAGTCCTTCTTGTTTATCCCGTGTTCGTCAGCAAATTTCTTGATTGCCCTTTTGAACGATTCTTTCGTCTCTGCTGGAACTTTTACAGGTAAAAGTAGATACCTTGTAGCGAGTCTCGTTTTAAGTTGCTCTTCAAATGCTTTCCAGTCGAACCATTTTTGCTGCGTAAGCAACGCTTGAAGCTCGGTTTTGGAGTACCCCAGAGATGGCATATTAATTTTTTTATGTTTCAATTCACATAGTACTTTTCGCAACTTTGAATAATCCCAGTCCGCTAACCCTGCTGTTTTATTGTCTGCGACTGCAAATGCCTTGCGTTGGTCCTCTGTTATTTCCAAGACAATGACCGGTACAGATTTCATACCAATTTTCTTGGCTGCCTTCCATCGCGCGTGTCCCGCAATAATTACGAATTCTTGGTTACAAAGAATCGGCACGTTGAAACCAAAGGATTCGATGCTTTTGGCAATAAAATCTACAGCTTCATCATTGATTCGAGGATTGTCTTTCCATGGTTTTATCAAGGATAAATCTATATTTTGGACTTTCAGCATTCCAATTTGCCTCACCCATCAAGGCTTCAAACATTTCTCTGTGATGTTAGTGGAAACATGTTTTTCGATTGCTCAAATGCGCTATTCGTAAGAAATGCTCCTGGCTGAAAGTAATTCGAGCTTTTGCTCAAAGCCCTTCTGGTTCTGCAGCAGCGTACCCACATCGTGCTGCAGCAAATCAAGCGTTGGTATTGGTGCGGTTGCCGCTTTTACAATCCCACACTAACTTGCAGCAAACCTATCGCTATTGTTAAGGCTTGCTGTATCAGTGCCTTTTGAACCGCCACATTCGCTACGTTTTCTGCGTTTAATCTCGATAGTTCGTCATTGATTCGCTGCTGCTCAGCTATCAAATCCTCTGTAGTCATTTTGCTGGTGGCGTAACTATATGCCGCCAACCAATCACCTGAGAGCAACATATTTATCCAAGCAGTCAGCTCGGCTTGCCCTGATTGTAAAAACAAGGAAATATACCGGCTGGCAATAGGCTGTAGCCCCGGCGGCAGTTTGGCAATAAGGTCTTCAATTTTAGTCATTTACCGCTCCTTTTTATTGTGGTGTGTTGGGGTCCCGATTGTGCAAAGCATCGACAATCCGATTCAATGTTACTGATGACTCTTTGCAGCCTTCCTTGCAGGCTGGTATGTCATTAACCTCACAACGCCTTTGAAGTTCTGCCACATTATTCGCCGACATCTCGACAAGTTGCTGATATTGCGGCGACATCCAAATAGAACAGCCTGTTGTCAGCAGCAACACTATAGCTACGACCAAAATTATCTGCCTCATTTTTCTCACTCCTTTCCATAGTTATTTTTTGTTTTGACTTTTGCTTGTAGAAAGATTTTGCAAAATAGGTTTGAGGTCTTGCCCAAGTGTTTTTGCGCGAGTATAAATTTCCTTGAGTTCCACTGCGTCTATCTTATCATCTGTCAAGGCGGTATCCAAATATCCGAGTAAATCAGCCAAGTCTTTAACGCTTTTTTTAGAGGCATCCTCGCAGCAATTGCAGAGAGAATCGCCGTAACAATTATAGGCAGACCATAATGTAAAAAAATTGCCATCCATATGCTATTCACTTGAGTTCTCCTTTACCATTTATGAGTATATCCAGAATTTTATCGGATTTTTTATCCATCGTTCCAAGTTGTTTATTTACACCGTCCAGTTTGGCTTCAAAACAATTTCGCAATCCAGTCATTTCTGCATCGCAGGTTTTTGTAAAGACAATTTTATCGGTAGGCGGATGTTTGTTTTCATTGCCAATATGCTTAACCACCGCGGCAGCGGAGCCGACAATGCCGGCAGATATAACTGTTGCCACGATTAAAACGGTAGCCTGTGTAATTTCGATTGTCATATCATAACTCTTCTGTTTTACGCCTGTGGTGTTATGCTATTTTTTATCGCGTCCTGTGCCTTGATAACTGTATCACCATATCCTCCGACCAATTCCAGCAAACAGATAAACGTGAACTCTTCTGCAAAATTTACACCGGAAATGGTCGCAGTTATGTGAATCGTATAGGACTTGCGTACCTTAAAACCATTAGCAGCGGTGCAGGTGCCTGCAAAATTAGAGGAGCTGACAAACCGCCGTCGGGAGCTGATGCTGCAGATTCACCCAGCTACCCAAAATCAAAGCCGCCAGTAATACCAGCTGAATCAGCGTTGAAATATTTATCTGACGATTAAGCTGCCAAGATTTCAAATTCTTCTCATCCATTCTTACACCGGGGCATAGAAGACATTTTTGCCGCCCACTTTGGACATGACCGCAAAGGTTCCAGCCGGCAGTTGTCCGGTCTCAAGAAACGATTCAGCCAGGTTGACCACTTGCATCTGCTCACCAATCTCTACCGGTAGCGACCCTGGGTCACCTATCTCCACGGCTCGCACGTTATAGACATTGTAGGATGACAGACTTTTGACCTTAACAGCCCAGGCAGATGTTCTGGCACCGGGCGAAGAAACAACCGACACCTCACCTGCCTCCTGTGAACCAGCCCGGGCGAGCCGCTCCAGCAACTGCTGGGTATCTACAGTATTCATACTGTTACTCATAACTGCCCGCCCCTTTTGCGAACGATTTCAAGGTTAGTGCATTGATTTTTGAAATCAATCTGCACCCGTTTTATCCAACTTATGCTTCGGTTATCGCTTTTTATACCAAGCAGGTCCCTGCTCTCTGGGCTGGAAGCGACCTTATCACCAACCTGGTAATCAAAGGCCAGATACGGCGTCTGAATGTCGATGGTCTCAATGACCTCGGACTCGACCTGTGTTCTCTTACGCACGAATTCGTACAGAGCAGTAGTGTCATCAACTTCGTCTGGTATACCGAGCGTGTCATCATCAGTTTTCGCAAAGATACTCTGGCTGGAAACCTTGCGGTATTTGAACTGACGTGGGAGCGTAATAATATGCTCAACGACAGGTGCTGTAGAGTTTAACGGCCCGTCAGCAACCGCGCAAGTTAATCTCTCATCGCTGATTATCGATGCAGTTATTCTGAATTTCAATACTCCCTTCAAAGCTGCCACCCACGTATCAACGTCAAGTTGGTCGCTACTAAGCCACACTCCGCACTCATCGAGCAGATTGTTAAAAGCGTAAAGATACTGCCACCAATGCAAGCCGTTATCGAAGGAAGCCTGTAAAAAATAACCCAAAGACTTTCCCTGTTTATCGGTGGTTAAGGCCGGCCAGAAACGCCTGCGATGATGAACAAAATTGCTGCTCTGGAAAATTTTTGAAAAGTCAAACGCATCACCCTGACTATATGGCACGCCGCTGTAGTCACCTGCCTCATTAAGACACCATTTACGGTACACATCTTTTACCTGATAAAAATCAGCATTTGTCGAGGGCGAGAATTTATCATAATTAGTACCCTCGCCAGTAGGGTCCCACGCCTTGACCAAATCGAAGGTTGCCTCATAAACCTTGGTATCGCCCTGACCAATATAGTTGTGTGTTACCGGCCAGAAATTTTTCCTGCTGCGCAAGCGTGCAATATTTGTCTTCGAGATGCTAAATTGCTCTCCACGCTGCTGGCAATTTAACTCAACCGCTCTGCCTGTGTCGCTTTTATAGAATACAATCGCCTGGTCGGGGCCGGTCGGCGTGAGCCGAGGGACAAATTTGAACTTCAGGCCGATTCTCTCACAGCATCGCTGCAACGCCTCTATCAGATTTAGGCCGGTTACATTGAGGTCACGAACGGTTTGGTTTTCGGCCAGTGTCTGCAGTTGTTCTATGCTTGGTGTTTGCAACTGACCATTCGGTAAATATTCACAGAGCAGATAATTAATTACTTCTGCATAGCTCCAGAGCTTACCTTGTGACGGTTCGGCACAGAATACCGTTAAACTGTTGCCATTGTTCTCGATCGGCTCGGTCGAAGCATTGGCCTTTCCGCCTTCATTAAAAACAGTATCAGCACCAACCAAAAACAAACTTGAACCGTCTAAGTTGCCTACTCTCCGGCCGTAGACGGTAACACGTTTTAGATTTGCGTTAAAGTCCTTGGCTATGATTTCCGTTTTATCACCTTCCGGGCCAAGCTTTGTCTCGATACCTTCTATTTGGCCAGCGAATAGGGGAAAACTAAAAGCTGCTGCATCAGGTGCAGCACCGTTGTAAACCTGACGAATACAGATAGGTTTTCCCATCGCAAGTTCGGTCTCAATCTCTTCGGCGTTGGTTAAGCTCGCGTTGGGAGATGCAGCAGGATTATAAGCTAATCTGGCCCAACTAAATTCCGGCCAGTCGCTGCGCACAATTTCTATCAGCTCAAGACAAGGAGATAATGCGCCGTCAAGCAAAATTGAGGCAACACTTGCTGGCAGTGCCAGTTGTGTTTGAACTGGTTGGAAAAAGTCGATTTTGTTAGACATTAAAAAACTGTGGGTCTATTAGATGGTTTTGGCACTTAAAATGTCGATTGGGTCAGGGCTGCTGATTGTAATCTGGATCGCTAATTTAGCTAAAGAACCATCTTCTATCCCATTGGCCTCCTTAACCCTTATGGCAAACAAGTATCTGTTCCCCTCAAGTGAGTCACTTTGGTAGCTGTAAAACTTTCCGCCTGCGTAGCTGATTGTAGCGATTGGGTTCTCATAGTCGATTTGACCTGTGCCGTTATCATAATAGATATTAAAGCACTCAGGTTCTGAATTCTGGTCGAGAGGACAGTAATACCAAAGTAACCTTACCTTGCTACCAGCCAACTGCTCAGCTTTTGCCTCGAAAATACTATTCGGTCTTGGTTGTGCCAGATCACCGTCAGAATCTATTGAGACTCTGACAGCGGCAACTAAAGTATGTTCCAAGTCGCCGCAGTTATTGGCCCGGCGGATGACGTAAAAATATGTCGTACTGTTTGCGTGAGACAGATATCCGGGCGTTTGAATTTGCTCTGCGTCCAGCGCACCTACAGCCAGTATATTATCAAAATCAATCGTCTCCATACTATTCCCGCGATAGAGCGTCGAACATCCGGCAACTCGAGGCCAGAACCAGCCCAAAGAAAGCACTGTACCGAGTTTGAAAGCATTGGCTGTCATGCCGACAAATAAAGCGTCTTCTAACCATTTACTTTCCATCAGCTCGGGTACCTTGTGATAGTTGATTCGGCATCAGTAGGCGTATGAGTAAGAATAATCGTTTCTCCGTCGTCATCATAATAGTTGACTACGCCCGTGATTTTATTTTGGATGGCCTTATTGACCAGCATCTTGGCCGCTTTTTCGAAGATGCCGAGTTGGATTTCCTTTTTTCCAACCAAAATGCTATTGCTGACATTATCTCGGACAAGGACGCTGAGAAAATCCGCTCCCGTTGCAAATGCAGCATCCGGTACATCAATTCGGTAATACCCCTCGCCTATCTCATATCCGTAATTGTCTGTGTGTGCAGCCTCTAAATTTGCTAATGCCGTCAGTATCGTCCAATTGCTAATGGTTACATCATTATCGTCTTCAACCCTGATATAACGAATTTGCAAATTGGCAATAGTCAGGCTGGTTTTTGGCGAGCCATTCGTGGCATCATAAAGTCTTATTGCCAAACTGACATTTGTTGAACCTTTTTCGATTAAGTGCATTTTATTTCCACCTCAACAAAGATTTTCTCTGCCAGACACCCATGCTCGTATAACCACCGCCCAATGTTGGCTTACCGGTATTCAGGCAGGGCGAGGTTGGTTTGAGCCTGAAATCACCATTCGGTGCATTCATAAACTGTGGGTCTGCCACTATATCGCCGTTACGCAGCGTCCAATTCGATCCATTGTTGTAGAAGCAATTCCACCCGCCGAAACTAACCGTAGCCAAATCATTTATGCTTGTTGTGCACCCTACAATAATGTTGTTGAATATCATCGCATTTGCGGTCGTATATGGTATATTTATTCCATTAGTAATTGCTCCTCCGGTATTCTCACGAATCACATTATTAGTAATGAATCCGGTCAAACCAACCACAGCATAAGCCAAGCTGATAACAGAAGTTACAGTTCCGTTTATGTTAAATGTATTGTTATAAATCACCTGTGCTCCGTTATTGTTGCAGTATATCGACCCTATTGCATTGCTATGAGCGAATTGGCAACCTTCCACCACTGTTCCCCGGGTAATGTAAGTGCCAAAATAAACAACTTGGTCGCCATAAGTCCCCGTAAATTTGCAATCTTGAATTATCGGAACGTGTAAATAGTTGCACGTTATTGCTCTATAGCCGCCGGTAATCCAGCAATTTCGCACTACATATCCGTATTTGCCTGCTGTCGGGGTCAAATCTAAAGGATAATAAGATGAATTTACATTTATGGTCTTAATGTTACTGAAGACAAGTTTATCTTTGTCACCCGCACTAAAAACAGTAAACGCTCCATTATTTGCATCAATGACCGCCCAACCGTGGTCTGGGTCTTTGTAATATGTTCCGCCATAATCTTGGTCGCCAATGGTGCTATAGTAACCTTTGATTGTTACATTGTTATTAACATCTACATCGAATTGAGCAGCTTGCTGGTCGGTTCCGTTCATCACATAATTCTGGTCTGCTTTAATCCAGACTATATCACCAGAGGCAGCCGCATCCAGTGCAACTTGAATATTTCTGGCGGCTTTGGCCTCTGTGTCGTAAGGCGGTGTGGAAGAGCCTGTGTGGTTCACGTAAATATTAGCCATTTGGTTTGCTCTCCAGCCAAATTCTTATTTATGCTTCCTCGGTCCATGTTCCGTTCTTGGCTATCGTTGCCCAGTCACCGTTTGAATCGGCTACAACTGTTAGGCACTCACCAATAGCATCCGCCCATTTATACTTATCAGCAGCTTGCCCGCTGTTGTCTCTGATTGCCGTTGTACCAGGGTCGATGCGTAATTGTTGGGCCGCCTGGACTGCAAAGATAAATACCGTCCCTTCCGGCGCCGATGTGGGCAGTGTAAGCGTAACTGTTCCCGTCGCTCCGAGATTAGTGTGAATGCTACCAGATTCAGCCGTCGTTAGTGTGTCATTACTGGTATGCGCCTCTATCGTCTTTTTTATTCCACCGGCACCATACGGCACTACAATGTTATGGCCTGCCCGGTAATCGGTTATAGAGTTTATATCACCGCCTGACGTAGTAACAATCGCCAGCCGAATATGTGGTTTAGTCACCATATTGGGGAAGCTGTTGTATTCGTCGGTCACAAGAGTGCCGGAAGAATCCAGATACAGGTAAATATTTTGCTTATCGTCAGCCAACGTATTGCCTGACGAGCCGTTATAGCTTATCAGCTCTGTTCCAAGCCAGAACTTACCCTCTTTTACGCCGATATATAGGCCGCCCTCGTCGTAGACCCTCAAATCATTTGCCCGCTTTGTAGCAAGAATCAGTCGGTACAGCAGCCTCCTAAAGTGCAGATAATAGGGCGATGTTCCGGTTGGTATATACTCAACGCCGGTCTCGTTGTCAGACTGTATATTTAACAACGTGTTGTCGGATGGATACGCTTCAGCCATAATACTCTCCTTGTTACTCTGCTATGAGATACTTAAGACCAATTGATTTGTTTGTTTATCGAACGAGGAAATACTTACCCGCTCAGAGGGCCTCGCTGCTGGCGTCACTGTAACTTGGATGGTTTCGCTGATGCTGCTTTCATTGCCCGCCTCGTCGGTGATCTTGAGGGCGAATTTATACACACCTGCTTGCATAGGTGCGCTTACCCATTCGAATGTATCGGCATCAAGGCCGAACTGTCCGTTGCCGAAGCTGCCTTTCCCAAACCCAACTGCTGCTGCAGAGTCATAGCCGAAGTCGCTTACGCCGAATCTGCTCATTCCAAATCCAGCCTTATCCTGTCGGGCTGGCCAGACCCTTATCGATGAGTCGTTGAGTGGGTTATCGTAATCGATTTCGCCCGTGCCGTTGTCAAAGTAGATTTGAGCGGTTGCGCCTATCGGCAAATTCTGACTGCGTAGCAGACTAATTCTTGCTCGGCCACTCCGGCCAATCAACTGGTCAATCTCGTTGCTAAAATCGGTATTTGCCTCTTCAGCCTCGACGGCAAAAACTTCAATTCGAACCGGCGTCTCTAATGACATAGGCATTTGAACAATCATTTGTCGCTGCTGATTGTCAACCGTTGCCCCTGCATATTGGCCGTTGACATAAACTTGGTAAAACATATTAGGCCAGCAGGAGTGCCACTTTACCAAAGCTGTCCGCGGGAACCCCACATACCTGCCGTCCGCCCAAATGCCGGCGGGCACTTCAAACACCCTTACCTTTTCTATACCATTACTAGTAAGTGCCATAACCTATTAAACCACCAACTGCGTATAAACAATTTCATAATCGCAGCAAAGGCCGCTGCCACTTGTCTTTTCCTCCGTCACCCTAAAAGCATCCATTCGAACATTATTAAACTCTTCGCCGTTGCTGATTACCAACGTATGTGTATCGCCGTCTATATAAGCCTGTATTGCGCAGATTCTGTCATCCATTTGCGCTCTGCTTTTCGCCCGCAGCACGCCTTTTTGTTTTATTTTCCTGCCGCGTTCACCCATATCAATACTGAGTACGCCATCCAGTCCTGGCACCGTTAGCTCTATCGAATCCCGACCGACACTGCCCAGCTCAATCTTCAGGTCCTGCTCATCGAACAGATTTTGCCCATCCAAAGTAGCACTCATCTGTTTTCCCTTCGCAAATTAATCGCGTACCAACCTTTTGGATGCTCCTGCTTTCGTGATATCAGCCACCCCATCGCCATCAATATCTATGCTGAGCTGACACCGCTCTCTCGCCCTCTCAAAAAGCTTTTGATAGTGTAGGCTCTTCTTCCAGAAATTCTCATCCGTAGCTTTACTGGCTAACATCGCATAAACGCTTGATATGACCGCAAAGACAGATGCCCTCTTTAACGCATTGGTATCTATAACATTCTCTGCATCTACGTCACTTGCAGGATTACCGGGTCCAATGCCGAAATATTCCGTCAGTTGAAAACCAACTTCACTGGCTTGTGGCCCTAACGTGCTGATGCGGTAGGATACATCAGTAGCCGCCGGTGGTGCTATTGGTTCATCGTTTGAATCTGTCCTGATTACCGAGATTGTAAGCTCTATTGCCGAATCGACCGAAACTATCTCATACGCACCATCCAGCAAACCATCTGCAGATTGCAGATATATAACCTGGCCTGTTGTTACCAAAGCACTCACAAAATCTGCACCGCTTGCAGCAAATGTCGTCCCGCTGAGTGTCCCGCCATTCCCCGCCGCTAATACCTGCCACGGCAGATGCAATTCTCCAAACAGTACCGGTTCGTACTTCAGAATGTCCACATCGTTCGAAAAATTAACCATTCTCTGTAGCTCCCTTTTCGTTTTTGTCCGCCGTAGCTCCTGTCCTTCATAGCTTTAGCGAAGAAGGATTAGCGAAGGCGGATGACCAGCGGGGTTAGGTACCCAAAGGCCATGTAAAGTCTTTGGGTACCCCACCAAGACGTATATGCTGTGCCTTGGATAGTTCCCCTTACTATTAGCTGGCAGTCAAATCACGAATAAGCCCGTGTGCTGCCTCGTTCTTCATTTCCAGTGTATATTCGCCGATTAGTTCGCCGCATTCATAGTCACCACTGCTGGCCAATGGCTTGAAATAGAAACTCCGCCCCGCCAAAGGCAGCACGCTGATACGCGAAGAATCCAACAGCAGCACCGTATCCTGCGGTATCCACCTCGTTGTAATAATTCTGCAAACCCCGAAGTCGCTTTCATAGACGCTTACCATATTGGTGAAAGTGGTATCATTTGCTGCGTAGCTCCGACTGTCGGTGCAGAAAGCGTTTATCTTTCGCTTCTGGAACCCACCGACCACAATTAGGTCCACATTGCCGCTGCTGCCTTCCCAAATCTTGCGCAGCACGTAGTTAATCTTCGCTTCGTCAAGGTCGTTGCCTGTTGGGAAGCCGCTGTCGCCGGTGTGGAAAACGTTTGTCGCCAGATGCTTAATGATGCCTTTCATCGACCTCCGCACCGAGCCGCTGCCCTCTGGGTTACTCATTGGTTGGCCGCCGTTGATAACCGTATTCTCAAGGTCACGCAATAGCTCCCGCAGCCGTTCCTGCTTTTGATAGTCCATCTCGTCAGATAAGCCCAGTTGGCTGGCAGCTACATCCGTCCCGCTTACTTCTACCGCAGCGGTGAATATCTGAGTATAGTTGCCGCTCCTGATGCGAGTGGTGAATCTATCGCTGGGTTTGTCTCCGCCTTCGAGAGCCGCATTGCCCAGGATGTTAATCACCTTATTGTCGGCAAGCGCCTCTGCGGCAGTGCCTGCGTAGCCGCGAACTACTGTCAGCGTGTTGCTGTTGACAGCCGTCACCAGCATCAATTCCTCTGTCCCTTCAACCTGAATCTGGTCGCCCACGCGGAATCTGCTGCCGTGGTCAACCACAAAGTCGGTGTCGGAAGTCGGATTGGTGTAGGTGCTGTCGTTGATTGCGTCCTTATTGGGTAAAAGCTCGTCCTCGAGCCACTCATGATGTGTGCTTGTTGCCTCTCCTCTGGGGTCGCCCAGCGCATCCAACAGAGGCGTCTCATAAGGCGAAATTATCCCAATCAAATCCGATACATCCTCAGCTAATTCCGGCAGAGTCGTGCCCGCTGAATATGTTGCTTTTCCTGTAAAAGCCATCTGTTTTTCTCCTTTTATTTATGCCCGCCTATGGCGGGTCAGTTTTTCATTACAATCAAACAAAATTTCTTCGCAGTTTCAGATACTCTTGCAAATCTGTTCTATTACCCGTTGTTGCTGCTTTTTTAGCTGCTCTTTCGAGTATTGTCTGGTTGTTTTGCATTCGGTCTTTAGCTCCTGCGGTCTTTTTCGCTGTCGCAGCGGCGCCGGTTCCGGAGAACAAATATTGCTTTTCTTTTTTCAACTGCTCAATTACACCGTCCAAATCCGCTTCCGTCTCAGCTTCTATTTTGGCTTTGGCAATTAACACAGCCGTTTCTAAGTCAATAGCCCCAGCAGCAACTAATTTGTGTGTCAGCTTTTGTTCTACCCGGATACTGCTCAATTCCTTAACCGTTTCGGAGGCTTGTGACTTTGCCTGGGCTAATTGCTCAGCCAAAGTTTCGATTTTCTTCTCGGCACTCTGTGCCCTCTTTCGATAGCGGATTGACTCGGCTACCGGAACAAGTTTCAGGTTATTATTGATGTCATCATGTCCCGTTATGTCTTCTGACAAAATATTTTCGTCTGCGTCAATCTGACTCATTTGGATTTTGACTCCTACACTATGGTTTCATAACCTAACTCTCTGAGCACCTGCTCAATTGGTACACCTAATTCCTTTTTAATTTCCGCTTCCTTTAGCTTTTCCATCATATTTTCAGGCAAAGGGCTGGGGAAAATAATATCGATATCTCTATCAGCCCCGCCGCTCCTGTAGATATTGGCCTTATCAAGTATATCCAGAACCATCTTGCAAACTTTCTTCAGACCCTCACCATAAGTAAATCTCTTTCGCTCTGTTTTGGACAACATCCCCATAAGCGTCAGTTTAAGAGCCACCGCACTTGTGAGATTGCCGAGCTTGTTCTTCAGCACCCCGGCCACCACGGGTGTCACTCCGCTGGTTTTGTCCATTGCTTCTCTGATCTCGGCGATGTGCATGTCTTCGCTTGGCGTCGCTGCATCTCCGCCGAACTCTTCGATAGTCGCCTCTGCATTATCGGTGTACCACATCCTGCCCGGCGAGATGGGTCTATCCTCAAAGCCTTCTATTCCTTTGCCTAAATACATCTTAAATGACTGGAACGTAATCCTGCTCGCTCTGTCGCTTAACCTTGTATTAAGCTCATCTTGTAGTGGTATTAGCGGCTCAACATCGCTTAAGCCCTCATAGTAATAGGGCTGAGCAATATTCTGGATATGCACCACCGGCAGAAATCCCCAAGATAATTCGCCTTCTCCTGTGAGTTGTTTGTTCTCATACCTCTGCCACCCTGTTGCCGAAATAATTTCCGTCACTGCAATCGTCTCTCGACTATCACCGCTTCGTTTGCCTTGTAACAATAGCCTTGCGAGAAAAGAGCTTTTCCTGTTGACGGCGTTTTTCTTCTGATAGAAATGCTGAATGTAATATCTGATTTTTTTATAGTCGTTTTCTTCCAGAACAGGCAGTGCTCTCGGTGCCTCAATAAGTTCTAAGCCGATTGTTTGTGCCAATTGCAGCACATTTTTAGGCGAGAGAGTTTGGGAGGAGGAAGAAGTGAGTTGTTCAAAAATCTCACCGCCAGGCCTGACGATACAATCGACAAAACCATAGACACTTCCGAGCACCGCCATATCCTGAAAAAACCCGATAGCACCGTTAACCTCAAACACTGCCTTCAATATAGATTCTATTTCTGCACGTTTTTGGCTGTCCGGTGCTCTGCTAACAAAACTTATTGGTTTTCCAAACAAAAAATCCACCGCTGCGTTTATTCGCCACGCAATATCGTTTTCTATCACCACCTCTTTCCGCTGTACCTCTTTGATTGGCCTTGCGCCGAAAATTCCTGCATTTGCCAAGTGTGTGAACCCTGTTATCCTTGGAGGCAGCCCATATTCCTGTGCCTGAACGTAGCACCGTCCCGATTCGTTTACTTTTTTGTCGGAAGCACCAGAGTCGTTGTTCTCTATCATCCGGTTTGTGTAATATTCCCACAGCTTTGCAAAGTGCGCCTGAACATCTACCGATTGTTCATCAATGACCCACTCGACGTAATCGGCCTCAAGCTGTGGGTCCTTAAAAATATGAAGGTCAAATCCCATATCAAGCTCTCATCTTTTGGGCTTCCTATTTTGCGACTTTTTGCAAGGGCCCCTAAATGGAGTCTCATGCTAAAGCCGATTGTTCATCGCCTCTCGTACCAAAAGTCTCGAGTGACGATTTTCACTGCTGCCACAGTTGGAGAAACTTGCGCGTTTGATGCGAAAAAAAACTGATTTGATTCGTGCTTTTTGAGCTAAGTTATTACGGCAAAAACAATAAAAATCTTTTCAAATCTGCCGATTTTACTTCCCAGATACCTACACTTTTGATTGAAGGGACAGGTCAACGGTTACGACGCTTAGATTAAAAAGCGATTTTGAAGTCTTTGTACTGAGGGTTGGGAGGTGTTTCTTCGATTTTGATTTCTCTGATATATCCGCTAAAATCCTCTTCTATGTCCCGGATGCAATCATCGACTGTCCCAACAGGACCTTGGATAAACATTTCAACGGTTCCATCGAGCAAATTGCGGACAAAACCGGTCAGTTGGTAGCGATTGGCTATGTTAAAAGCGGTAAAGCGGAAGCCAACACCCTGGACTTGGCCGGTGAAAATTATATGCTTGGCTATCTGGCTCATTATGACTTTTACGTTAACTCAAAATGGCTTCTAACACAAGCGGACAATCATTAAAAATAGATTAAGGTTCACTGAAACAGGAATTTTGAGTATAATCCACCGGATTGAATCGCCTTGTGACAGGTTGCGTATTGCACAAAGTATTACAATTAGAATATCAGTGGTTGTTATGGCAGGAAAGCCAAAAGAACAAATCGATAGAGACGAGCAGATTTACCAGCTCACTACCCTTGTGGCAGGGGCTTTTTCGCTTCAAGAAGTTCTCGATAGACTTGCTGAAGCAACTGTTAAGATTATGGTCGGGGTCAAGGCGTGCTCCATTCGGCTGCTCGACGAAGAAGCCGGCGACCTGAAGATGCGAAGTACCTATGGCCTAAGTGAAGAGTACCGAAATAAAGGAGCGGTTTCGAAGGACGACCCGGTGATTGAGGCTGCTTTTGCGGGCGAGGCTGTAGTGTTGGACGATATGCGAGTCGATGGTCGTGTAAAATATAAAGAGGCAACGATGCAGGAAGGGCTTGTTAGCCAGCTTACAGTTGCTATGCAATTCAGGGGTAAAGCGATTGGTGTGCTTCGGCTGTATAGTCCAAAACCAAGACAATTTTATGAAGATGATATCCGTCTTGCCAGAGTCGTTGCTTCGCAATGCGCCGTGGCCATAACCAACGCCAAGCTTTATACAGAGGCGATTAACGGCCAAAAGATGAGAGAACAAATACGTTTAGCTGGGGTTATTCAGCGAAGAATGATTCCGGAAAAAGCGCCCTCGATACCGGGCCTGGATATAGCGGCTACCTATATACCCTGTTTTGATGTCGGCGGTGACTTTTATGATTTTCTTAAGATTAGCAACAATCGTGTCGCTGTGGCAATTGCTGATGTGATAGGCAAGGGGATTCCTGCTGCAATTATGATGAGTTTGTTTCGAGGCGCTGTGCGTGCCTACGCCGATACCGAACATGACAAAGGCACCATCGAAAAAATCATCCATAAACTCAATAAAATGGCCTGCAGCGAATGTAAAGACGGTGAGTTTGTCGCCCTCTTTTATGCTGTCCTTGACGTTAAAGAAGAGACTGTAACCTATTGCAACTGCGGACATGAGCCAGCTGTGCTCATAAGAGCTGGAAAAATTGTGGAATTGGACAAAGGCGGATTTGTGCTCGGAGTCGAGGCACAGGATGAATATGAGTTTGAAACCTTGATGCTTAGAGATGGAGATTGTCTGCTGTTCTATACCGACGGGCTGATTGATGCTGCTAACTTTGATGGCGAGTTCTGGGGCAGGGAAAGAATGCTCGAAACTGCAAAGCAGTTTGCCTCCTTAGGGGCGGAGCAAATGGTTAAAAACATCCTTGTGTACAGAAGACGCTTTGTGGGACTTGCCAGCCAAGTTGATGATACGAGTATTATTGTTATCAAGGTGTGTAAATAGTAATTGGTGATTGGTAATTTGCAATCGAATTTATCATTTAACCAGTTACCCGTTTCCGATTACCAGATTTCAGATGGCGAATTTGATTATTACAATCGATGGCCTCGCAGCAAGCGGCAAAAGCACCGTCGCTCGGCTGCTGGCTGAAAAGCTCGGGGCGAGCTTTCTTGACACCGGTGCGATGTATCGGGCCGCCACGTTAGCGGCAATGCAGGCCGGCATCAATATGAGCGATCAAGAGAAACTGCTCGATATTTTAGATAAGAAGAAATTTCAATTCGCTGCAAAAAAAAACAAAATGGCAGTCTCAATAGATGGCGCTGATGTTACAGAGCAGATACGCCGACCGGAAGTAACCACCAACACCAAGTACGTAGCCTGCGCCCCGAAAGTGCGAGAGAAGCTGGTAGAAATGCAAAGGCAATTTGTGGAAGGCTCGGATAAAATCGTTACTGAAGGAAGAGACCAGGGTACAGTGGCGTTTCCCAATGCTGATATAAAATTTTATCTTACTGCACAGACGATTGAGAGAGCAAAAAGAAGAGCGAAAGAAGAAGGACGAATGACGAAGAACGAAATCGAGAAAATACAAAGGGATATCGAAGAAAGGGACACCAGCGACCAAAGCAGAGCTGTCGGGCCATTGACCCCTGCCGCCGATGCCGTTGTTGTCGATACTACTGATTTAAGTGCAGAAGAGGTTGTGGAGAAACTTTATACAATCGTGACCGGTCGCTTGTGGCCCAGCACACGAGCGACGAGCAACGAGCGACGAGCGACGTACAGGTGGTTCCGTCTTGCCAGATGGTTTTGCAAAATCTTCTGCCTGACGTTTTTCAGATTACATCCTGCAGGCCGTGAAAATGTTCCCGACCAAGGAGCTTTAGTATTGATATGCAACCACCAGAGCTTCCTCGACCCGGTCCTTTGCGGAATATTCGTAAAAAGGCCTTTGTATTTTCTTGCCCGTGATACGCTCTTCCGCGGGTTCTTCGGCTGGCTGATTGCTTCGGTCAATACCATACCTGTTAAAAGAGGCTCAGCAGACTTGGCCGCTATGAAAACGATTATCAAAAAACTAAAAGAGGGTAATGGCGTCTGCCTCTTCCCCGAAGCTACCCGCTCCAGCGACGGAAAGATTACGCCTTTCAAACCCGGTTTCGGCCTCCTGTGCAGAAGGGGCAATGCCGCTGTTGTGCCGGTGGTTATTGATGGCGCCTTTGAATGTTGGCCCAAGCATAAGAAAATATTTTCGCCAGGCGGGCATGTTGCAATATGCTACGGCAAATGCATACCAGCCGGCGAGGTCGCGAAAATGGGCGATAGAAAACTGGCTGAGGTCTTGACCGATACCTTGCGCCGGATGCAAAATGACTGCCGATTAAATCAAGGTAAAAAACCGTATAACTATGGTGAATAATGGATAGTAGTGCCCTGTCGCTCGTGATTTGAGGGATTGTCATTCCGCACCCATTCGGCTGTGCTCAAGGCAGGCTGCGCTCGGGACAAGTTTCGCAGGAATGACAGTTACCAATTAAACTGCGACAGAGCACTGGCAATGCTCACGAATTACGCACTTATTTTCGGGGATTTTGAAAATGACTTTAAAAGATTTCTGGTCAAAAGCAAGCAGTTGGTTAGAGGCCCGCAAACCATCCAGACCCAGGGATTATCAGCCGGAGATAGACAAGGAAGGACTAATCATCCAAAGCACCGAATCGACAGAACCCGCCGTTGAGGATAAAATCGGTGAAAGCAATCAGGTTTTAGTCAAAATGGTTCCCCCGATGGATAAAACGCAATCGCTTGAAAAATTGCAGGCAGGTTTCGATAAACTCATTGAGCAGCTGGAGGGCATCAACAATCACCTGAACCATCAAGCCGCTCATAATGAAGATTTGATGAAGCGGCTTGAACAACTGCCTAAATTACTGGAAGGTTTTCCAACCGTTGTGGAAAGTCAAAAGCAGCTAACAGAGCAGCTACTGGAGCAGTTAAAGGCGGCCGCCACGATGGAGCAGGAATTTATAGGAACGATAGAAAAAATTCCGACCGAAACCGCCAAGCAGACTGATGCTCTGACCAATATCAACCATCAGTTAGCCGCTGCCGCAGATGTCGATGTGCAAATGACCGAGGGGCTTAACAAGTTTAACGAGACGCTGGGGAAACTAAATCAGAGCACTATCGGGCAGACCGAGGGCATTATGCAGATGAGTAAAACGTTTGCTGCCAGCGACAGGTATCTCAAATACATCATTTCCAAGCAACGTAGAAACTTTATGTGGGTCTTTACGATAGCATTGGGGGTGTGTTTGGTGGCTATTTTGATATTGGCTGGCGTTATTATTTATATAAGGCGCTAAAAAATTCTTTATTTTTTGCTTGAAGAGCACAAGATGGTTTGATACAAAACTGAGCAGAAAGCTCTTTGAAAAGGGTATAGTCTAACTGCAGGTCTTGAAGCTTTGCTGCTTCGGGATAATCAAATGGGAACGCGGTTAAAGTCCGCGGCGGTCGCGCCGCTGTAAGCGTCTGTTCCGATTACTAAATCGGAAATCCGATGGACATTTTACCACTATCCGCAATATGTGGATGGGAAGGAGTCCTTAGGTAAGGCGCAAGTCAGAAAACCTGCCTGTGGTTAGTTACGCATTTTCGGTGTTCTCGCGATTTGGAACACGGTGCGACTGTTTTTTTAATTTTAGAGTTTGAATGTTTGATTTCAGAACCGTCGTTCCTCTTGCGGGAACGGCGGTTTTTTTATTGTTCAAACGCCTTCGCGATAAGGGCCGGACAGAACGAAAGGAGGAAAAAACGGAGAACAACAGTAAGAGGTTTTGAAAAGAAATTTGCAACTTTTTTGAATTGAAGAAGGAGAAAAGATAATGGCTTCGAGGAGATTGATGAGTTTGATTTTAGCGTTTGCAGTTGCAACGGGCGTGCAGGCGGGACCGCAAGACTGGCCTGCCTATGCGCATACAATGAGTCGGCAGTCAATCGCTGTCGATGGGCCTGACACGATTGATAGTAACACTCTCGAATGGGTCGCTGATACCGACCCTCAGGACCCAAGCTATTATGTAAAATTTGAAGGCGCTACGGGGGCGGTTGTATATAACGGCAGAGTTTACGGATACGCTGAGTATTATGACGAATCGGGCGAATACACGAACAGCCAGATAATCGCTTACGATGCCAATTCAGGCGAGATGCTGTGGGCAACGGCTATCGACCAGGCCGAGTGGGATTCGTGGTCAACACCGTGCATTGATACGAAGCATAATACGGTTCTGATTGGCTCAGGAAATAAAGTATTTGCGCTGGATGCTCAGTCCGGCATGCAAAGATGGGCAACGCCGTTGGACCAAACCGTTGTGAACGCATCAGTTTGTGTAGCGGCTGACTTGCCTTATGCCCGTGCGTTTATCACGGGTTATGATGATATGTTCGGCGGTATGGGCAAATTTTACTGTATCAACCTTGATGCGAATGAGCCGAACAATCCGTATCAGCCGGGACAGGTTGTGTGGTCGCAGGTGATAGGCAATACGAGCGGAAACACAGCGGCTTACAGTAACGGAGTTGTTTACGTCGCAAGTATAGGCACCGACCTCCGGGGCTACATACATGCTTATGATGCAACAGCCACTAATGCCGTGGAATTGTGGGGGTTTACAAATTCTGATTATGAAGGTTTTTGGGGTGGGGTAGTCGTAACGAAGGAGGGCTTCTTATACGCTGCAACTTATGACTTCTGTGGCGAGGAGGACAACTCTACACTTTTCAAGATTGACTGTGCCGACGGCAATATTGTCTGGACTATAGAGACGGAACGCACGGATGCGATGCCCATAGTCATCGGCGATAAAATCTATATCTGCGGCGGCCTTGCAGGATATGGACGTCCTAAAGTTGAGGCTTATCACGACCTTGGAGCCACCGTCGCAAAACTATGGGAGACCCCTTCCGAGATGATTGTCGGCGGATGGACAAATCAGCCGGTGTATGCAAACGGCAAACTGTATGTAGGAGCTATACCGCTGGGGGGAGATTATTACGGGTCTTATACCGAGTTATACATTCTTGATGTTTCAACAGGACCAAATGATGCCAACTTCATAATCTCACATTACGCGGACAGCAATTGTGGGAACAGCCCGGCGGTGACTTATGACAGTATTTATACCATTGGCTCCAATGGTTTATTTAAGTTTCATCAACCGGCGCTTCTGGGCGATATCAGCAGGAATAACACGGTGGATATGGACGATCTGGCCGAGTTCGCGGAGAATTGGCTCTATGACTGGCCTGTTGGCGTCAGCCGCTCGGATTTAGACCTCGACGGGGATGTTGACTTTATGGATTTCTCCCTGCTGGCCAATGAATGGAGAAAAGAACTATCAGGCCAATAAAAGCTTTTACACTTGTTGAAATTATTGTGGTCATAAGCATCATCGGGCTGCTGATGTCTGTTCTGCTTCCGTCGCTTGGTCGGGCGAGAGGACAGGCAAATGCGGTTGCTTGCACGAACAACTTAAGAAATCTTGGCTTTGCTTTTGCGTGTTATGCCAACGATTACGATGATTATGCTATGCCCGCGAGGGAAAAGCCGTTGCTATACTGGTGGGGCAGGGTAGAGCCGAACGGCATTGACCACAAGGCGGGATTTGTTTGGCCGTACCTCCAAAGCGAGCTAAAGAAGAATAGTGTTTACGAGTGTCCAGCACAGCGATATGGCAGCTACGGACTTCAGGGCAAACCTCCAGGCGAACCGGATGACCCAAAGTGGATTACAAGCACTTATGGGTATAACGGCTACTATCTATGCCCTCCACAAAGCGGTTGGGACGATGATAAAAATATAAAGGACCGACCCTGGCAGAAAATCACAACGGTTAAATGTCCTGACAAGGTATTTGCTTTTGCAGATACTCTGATAGATTCGACCAGCGCCGGACCGCCGCTGAATACCTTTTTGCTTGACCCGCCTGATTTATATAAGGACGGCAGATGGGAAAAAAATCTATGGCCGACAACCTGCTTCAGGCATAGCCGGAGGACTAACGTTGAGTTTGTAGATGGTCATTGCGGGCCGATGGATTTAGAGGGGTCGGAATATACCTCTCCGAAGGCAAAAATTGGCTCGGCCGGTAAAAATAATGCGCCGCATTATGTTCCCGATTACCTGCAGTGGCCGCAAGAACCGCAGCAAAGACGAAAACGTTAAAGACTTCTCCTGCTTTGCTGCGATTGTTAAACGGTGTATAATTGCCAGCGTGGATAAGGTTAAGTTAAAACAAGGCGTTACCTTTGCGCTGCAGGGCCTGAGTCATTTACTCTGGCCAGCGGTCTGTATTAACTGTAAGCGGAGCATTTGCGAAACAGACAACGCTCTGTGCAAAAATTGCTGGGATGAGCTTCTTTTTTGCACAAGCGGTGATTACTGCCGGCGCTGCGGGCGAGATGCGGGTAGATTCGCTTTAGTTGACGGCGCTTGTCCTGATTGCCAGGGTAAGCAAATTCATTTCGACCAAATAGCTCGAAGCGGCGTTTACGGAGATGCCTTACAACAAATGATACTTTCCTTTAAGAAAGGAAGAACCGAACTGGATTCGGTACTCGGCTTTTTAGCAAATTCTGCTCTCCAGGGAAGTTTGTTCTATAACAATATAGAATTTTTCGTTCCTGTTCCGCTGCACTGGTCGCGGCGATTGGTTCGCGGCTATAACCAGTCTTTAGTTTTAGCTAAGAAATTAAAGCGCCCGACAGCCAAAATCAACACAGACCTGGTCCGAATCCGCCATACTAAATCACAGGTGGGGATGCCAACTCCGGCTGCTCGTACTAAAAATGTTGCTGGCGCTTTTGCTGTCCGTAAGGGACATAACTTCGCTGGGAGAAAGATTTGCCTTGTTGACGATATTAAAACAACCGGTGCAACGTTAAACGAATGCACAAAGACATTAAAAGAGGCCGGCGCCTCGAAAGTCTTCGCATTGGTTTTGGCTGTGGCCGGGCAAAATATCAGCTAAACGCATCGCGCAGGAGCGAACGTGAAACAATGCCTACAGCTTTTCGTATTTTATAATGGCGCGGTATAGGCCATCGATGCGTTTGCCGTTAACAATTATAGGCGGGTATTTTTCATTTCTCGGCTGGAGCCGCACCTTATCGTTCGGCTCGAAGAAGACTCGCTTGAAGGCCGTTTCGTGCGGCATCGCAAAACGAATGAAGCAATCGTCGCCATTATGCACCTCGGCTGCAGGCGAGAATACCACTATATCACCCTCGCGGAACTTCGGCTCCATCGAATCACCAACGACCCGGACAGCGAAGGCGTTGGGGTCGTGCAAATCCGGACAGCGAACATAATCATCGGCTACGCCGACTGGATAATCCAAATCATTGAAATCGCAGGGGTAACCGGCAGCAACTTTGTTTATCACTGGCACCAACCGCCCAGCCGCCAAAGATGCCTTTCCCTGCTCGATGTCCAATTCGCTTTCCGCCAAAAGTGTGTCAAGATTAGCCGCATCAGTTTTTTTATGAATAAGGTTTTTGATAAACTGCCGTAATTTCTGGTTTTCGGCCTCGGCGGATTCGTATCCCTGACGAATATCAGGCGGCAAGGATTCCATATGAGCAATATGCAGCAGCAGGCCCGGCTCAAACTCAAGTGCCTTTTCAAGCTTCGTCAGCAGCTCATCGCTGGGCGGATTATTTACCTTTCCGGTTTCAATTGTGGATAAATACGGCTTGGAAAACCCCACGCTGACACTGACCTCGTCCAGCGTCAGATGCAACTGCTCACGCTTTTTTCTTATTATCTGGCCTAACGACATAACGCCAATTGTAGCAACAATTTTACTAAATACAAGAAAAAATTAGATAAATATTTAACAAAATTTACTTATTATAGTCGTCAATCGAGCTCTACAAGCTCGTAATTGGCGCTTCCCAGGCCGATGTGCTCGGCGTGCTCTATCTGGTAATGCGGGTTAAGCTTGACGTTTCCAACCAATTGTGGCAGCTTTTTTCTGCCTTTAGCTTCCACCAAATCCAGTGCTGCTTTATCGACGGCGACAGGGTCGGTCGAGGCGACTATGCCGATATCATCGACCATTTTGGGCATGTCTTTGTTGCCGAAACAATCGCAGTCTTTAGTAACTGAGATGATGAAGTTGAAAAATGCGGCCTTGTTTTGTTTTCCCTTCAGCACACCAAGGGCATGTTCGGCCATACTTTTTTGCAGGGCCTCGCCCTGCTCGCCCCAGTCGCAGTCGATGGCAGTAAACCTGCACACAGCCAGACATTCTGCGCATCCGATGCACTTGTCCCGGTCGATATGGGCTTTTACTTTACCGAGACTAATGGCATCGGCAGGACAGTGTTTGTAACAAACGCCGCAGAGCACGCAGTTATCGGTAACCTTAAGCTTAAGAGAAGCGTGCTGCTTCATTTTTCCCTTTTTATTTGCGCAGCCCATACCCAGCGTCTTTATCGTGGCCCCGAAACAGGTGGCAAGGTGGCCGGTAAAATGCGCGATGGAAAGAAGCGACTGGCTTTTCACAATATCGGATGCGATAAAAACTTCTTTATTAAGTTCGCAGTTGACCTCCACCGCCGTACCGGAATTTCCGAACAATCCATCGGGTACGATGAATGGTATCCCAAGACCGGCGAAGTCAAAGCCGTGCTTGGCAGCAAGGGCGGTATGGTCGATAGCGTTGTGCCTTTTTCCTATGTATAAAGTAGCGGCATCGGTTACAAAAGGTTTTGCTTTCAATGCCAGCAGTTCTTTTACTAATCCTTTGATACAGTCGGCTCTTATATATGTATTATTGCCGTCTTCGCCGACGTGAACCTTGACGGCAGTAAAATCATTTTCCGAAAAGCGGTCTGCAAATCCGCCTGCCTTGAATAATTTGACGGCTTTGTTGGAAAGTGTCCGCTCGCCGTCACTAACAGATGCCTTGATGAAATATACTTTAGACGCCATAGAAAAATCACCCTTTACAATCAAAGATATTTACATTTTTCACTCAGCCATAATATATCTTTAGAAAACCAAATGTTCAAATAGGATTTTTTCGCCGAGACCAATAAGAACCAGTCCGCCGAGAGCCTCGATTTTATTTTCGAAAAAGTGCCCAAATTTTCTGCCAATTGAAACACCGGGGCTATCTTGATACCGGTCTGGCTGATTCTACTTTCCACCACTGCTTCAAGGTTTTTCCAGACCAGGCCATCTTTGTTTGGTTTGGCGTCTGGGGGAAGGATAACAACATACAACTGCTCTATCCCCACCAGAGCGGGGTTAGGCTGGCCAAGCAATGTGCCTGGCAAGGGTAACTCGACCTCGCCGAGGACAGGCACACACAAAATGCCGGCAAAAACCGCCAAAAATGAGGCAATACTTTTCAGGTTTCATATTCTCTTTTCCTTTATAGATTCTTGCCTGACCACATAAGTAAGATTCTATGCTATAAGAGCAAAAGCATCGGAGACATCCATACCTTCGGTGATACCGAGGGCCTTGGCCTTTGCATTTACCTTTGTAATCTTACGGTTTGGGAAACGCTCAAGCGTTCCGATGGGGTTATCCGGAGTGCTTTCCACCAATGCCGCAGCAACGCCGTAGTGCTGGCAGGCATTAACATCAATCGCGGGACAAGCTAAAAACCCTTTAGGGCCAGATACGAGCAGAATGTTAAACCCCGCCCATTTGGTCTGCACTCCTTCAACAGGGCCGTTTGGTGTCTGATACGTTTTCGTGTACATCTCCATCATTGTCGCCTTGAGTTTTATACCGGCTTGCCGAGCTGGGCTTTGAGCTCGGAAAGCTTTTCTTCAAGCAGCTCCCTGCTCTTTGCCTCGACGGTAAGTCTCAGCAGCGGCTCGGTATTACTCGGCCGGCAGTTAAGCCACCAGTTTTTATACTGAATGGTTACGCCGTCCAGATTATCGATTTGGCCGTCATTATATCTTTTCACAAGCTCATCCATCTTCGTCTGTTTGTTCTCGACTTCGAAATTTACCTCGCCGCTGTTGTAGTATCTCCGCAGAGGCCTGATAAGCTCGCTTACCGGCGTTTTGGTGCTGCCGACAATGTTTAGGACGTGCACAAAGGTAATCATAGCCGAGTCAGCATAGTAATTGTCGCGATAGTAAAAGTGGCCGGAGACCTCTCCGCCGAATACAGCGTGCGAGTCCCGCAGGGCTTTCTTCATAAAAGCGTGCCCCACTCGTTCTCTGCGGGGAGTGCCGCCGTTTTTTATAATTTCTTCGACAACGACCCAGCTGCTTCGCAAATCATAGACAATCGCTGAGCCAGGATTATTTTTCAAAAAATATGGCGTCATCAAAGCCGTCAGCAAATCGCACCTGATATTTTTGCCCGTCTGGTCGATCATCGCCAATCTGTCGGCGTCGCCATCGAAGCAAATTCCGAAATCACACCTATCTTTCCTTACCGCAGCTTTCAATTCCGCCAGATTTTCCTCAATCAGCGGATTGGGCTCGTGTTTGAATTCTCCGGTATGTTCGAAGTTAAGAGGAATGATTTCTATCGGCAAATCGCCAAAGATGGCCGGGACCATTTTCCCCGCCATTCCATTTGAAGCATCGATGGCAATTTTTAGCGGTTTTATATTGGGATAAAGGAATTTGAGGACATGATTTTTGTATTCGGTGGTCAAATCAGATTCTTCTACTGTGCCCGTAGCTTTGCCCTTGGTATGAATCAAAGCCATTGCGATATGCTCTATATCTTTTAAGCCGGTATCGACACCAACCGGCTTTGCCTGCAGGCCGGATATCTTAAAGCCGTTATACTTGGCCGGGTTATGTGAAGCCGTTACCTGCACGCCTCCACAGGTGCCGAAATGATTGACTGCAAAATACATCTGCGGCGTATCAATCATTCCTATATCAATTACATTTGCCCCACAGGTCCTCATTCCTTCTATAAGGGCGCCGGCTAAAGCTTTACTGTGTGTTCTCATATCGCGGCCGACGCACACCGATTGAGAATTGGCCTGTCCTCGTTCGTAACCGCTGAGCATAGACCGCAAAAACTGTGCCGAGGCATAGCCAATTTTCCACGCATCCTCTTCATTGAGCTGGTCTGGATAAACGCCTCTTATATCGTATGCTTTGAAAATGGTAGGGTCCATCTCGCCGAATTCCTTAATTGTGCAACGATAATTTTTCGCAGTTCTTCGCCCACCCACACAAATACCAAACTGCGGTTCGCCGAATACTATACACCCTCACAATTCGAAGTGTCAACAACGAATGTATCACACTGAGTCGGCAAATTTTTGATTTTCTGTCGTTAATAGTCTATATAATTAGTGCCGGCTTGGTTACGACTGTAGCGGTTCATATATATAATAGCAAGATTTTACGTAGGATAAAAGAAATAAGGCCGTTTCGTAAGCAAGAGTCAAAATACATCATATAGGATTACAAAAAAAGGCCAGCGACAATTTCAGAAATACTGGGAGAACTTGAAAGCTCTGGCATCCGATAAAAGGTGACATCATCGCAGTTGAGCAGGTATTTGTGAGCCGGCAGAGGAGTTAATATTTTTTTCTGAATCTCGCAGCGGGGATTTTGAGTAATTTGCGGTACTTTGCAACTGTTCGTCTGGCCAGATTGTTAATACCGGCCTCCGCTAATTTGTTTCGTATCTGGTCATCGCTTAAAGGTTTGCTTTTGTCTTCAGCGTCTATAATCTGCTGGAGTTTGGCCCTTATGGCTTCCCAGCTATGCTCCTGGCCTTCGGCGTCTTCGGTGCCTCCGCTAAAGAATTTTCGCAGCGGCAATATCCCCCAGGAGCACTGAATGTATTTACCGGCGGCGGCGCGGGAGACGGTAGCCAGATGCACGCCAATATCATCGGCAATTTTCGACATCGGCAGCGGCTTAAGATATAGCTGGCCCTTTTCGAAAAACTCACGCTGGAATTTGACCACCGCCCTTGCAACTTTGAGCAATGTGTTCTTTCGCTGCTCGATTGCATCTATAACCCATTGAGCAGAGTGGATATTATTCTGCAAAAACTTCCTTGTTTTTTCGTTAACCTTGGCGTCCTTTGCCATTTTTGCATAGTAGCTGTTTACTCTCAAGGCCGGCAAACTGGAATCAGCCAGCCGCACAGAATAGTCGTCCGAATCATCCGTAGATTGCACTATTACGTCAGCGGTAATAGGATTATTGCGGTCTATTCCGATTTGCAGACCGGGCGAGGTATCGAGCTTGCTCATACGCCCGATGGCCCTATTGATTTCTTCAACGCTGCAATTCATTTTCCTGGCGATAGCAGGCAGGTGATTTTCAAGCAGCTCGTCCATACATTCAGCAACCAGACGCTGCTCAAAGCTCATATCTTCGCTGCTTTGTGCCATCTGGATAAGCAGGCATTCCCGCAGGTCGCGTGCGCCGACACCTAGGGGTTCTAACTTTTGCACAAGCTGCAAAGCCTGTTTCAAATCGTCGAGGGTGAAATCGGCTCTGTCTTTGTTGTATAGCTGCTCTAATCTTACGGTCAGATACCCTCTTTCATCGATATAATCTATGATGGCGCTGCCGGCTTTTTTTACTCCTTCTTCTGCCTCGACCATCTGCCATTGTTCGGCCAGGTGTTCGTGCAGCGATTGGGGCGGAGCAGCGGTATTATTTATCGCCTCGAGTTTTCTGTCGTGTTCATCAAGACTGGTTCGGCGGCGAAAAACCTCGCCCCGGCTCATATAGTCGTCGTAATCATCGTCAAGACCATCAAGGCGTTCGAAGTCCTTGACTTTATTGTTGTCAGTATCAACAACTAAATCTTTTTCGCCAATATCATCCTGCGGCTGCTGGTCAACAGCGCCGGCGCCCTCCGGATTTGACGGCTCCTCCATTTCCAAAACAGGATTGCTGTTAAGCTCCTGTTCTATTCTCTCCTGAAGGGCAAGAATTGGGAGCTGGAGAATCTCCATTGATTGAATCATACGGGGAGCAAGCTTCATTTTTTGCTCCATCCGCATCTGTGCTTCCATTTCAAACTTCATAAGCTCACCCAAAACTCCTTTTCCAGCATCCGGTATATTACGAGATGCCAAGCTTGCCCATATATAAAGTATACACAATTGTGGCCTTAACAGCTTGGCTGCTTAGAAAGTCTTCAGCTATATTTATTATATCATAAATTTGCCCAAAGATTCAGGCAATATTTGGGGAGCAATTCAAAACTTTTAGGAGATGGAAATTACTATAATTGCTGTCTGCCGATTATAGCGTCGGTAAGCATTTTACCGCTTGCATATTCAATAGTGCTGCCGGTTGGTAGCCCCCTTGCCAAGCGGGTGATTTTCACGCCGGCATCTTTTAACAGAGAGCTTATATAAAGCGATGTGCCGTCACCGGCCATATTGGGATTGGTCGCCATTATTATTTCTTTGACATCGCTTCCGTGCACCCTCTTGACGAGCTGGTCGATTGTCAAATCGCTTGGCTCGACCCATTCAAGCGGTGCGATGTGGCCGCCGAGAACATGATAGACCCATTTGCAGGTGCCTGTTTTTTCTAAAGCTGTTACATCCTTTGGCTGTTCGACAACGCAGATGATGCTACTATCACGCCGTTGGTCCGAGCAGATTTCACAAATTTTTCCCTCTGAATAATTATAGCAGATTTCGCAGCGTTTAATCTTGGTTTTGACATCTTTTATCGCATCGGCAAGTGCCATAGCTTCAGTCGGTTCAGCTTTTAGTATATAAAAAGCAAGCCGTTCCGCCGTTTTAGGCCCAACCCCCGGCAGCTTGCCAAATTCCTCTATCAGTCTATTCAGGGCTTCGGTATAAACAGTGCTCATAATACGGCTACTATACTGTTTGCCGGACTAAAATGTCAACCCTAACCCTTGAAAGGAAAGTAACTGGCCATTACAATACTTCGTCCTATGAGTATCAGATTGAAACTTACTCGTCAGGGCGTAGGCCCTGCCGTAGTCCCGACACTGATATTGTCGGCAATGCTTTTCGCGGTCGGGTGTCGCGAAGATGTTGACCCGAATGAGCCGGTTGGCTTTATACAGGTCAAAGGGTCAGATACCGTTGTTAACGCCGCACAAAAAATCGCCGAAGAATTTATGAAGGACTATCCTCACGTCTTTGTTGCGGTAACCGGCGGCGGCAGCGGCGTCGGAATTGCGTCGCTGATAAATAAGACCTGTAATGTGGCTACCGCCTCTCGCGAAATGAAACCCAAGGAAATAGAATTAGCAGAAAAACGAGGCGTCTTTCCCAAGGAATTTACAGTTGCACACGATGGTGTTGCGGTAATCGTGAGCAAGGACAATCCTGTCGATAAACTGACGATTGAGGATTTGCACAGGATATTTACCGGCAAGGCCGCCAATTGGAAAGAATTCGGCGGCAAAGACCTTCATATAGTAACGCTATCGCGCGAGGTCAGCTCCGGCACGCATATGTACTTCAAGGAAGAGGTGGTTCAGCTCGGCAAAAAAGACAGCCCTGAAGAATTCTCTCCGCAGACGCTTCTTTTGACTTCCTCGCAGGCAATTGTCGAAGAGGTCGCGGCCAATGAAGCCGCCATCGGCTATTTGGGTATGGGATATGTTTCCGATAGAACAAAACCGTTACTTTTGGCTAATGGCGGCGAGTTTTATCCTCCGGACGTCAACAATGTAATCAAGAAGGCATATCCGCTTTCGAGGGGGCTTTATTTTTATACCAATGGCGAGCCGAACGGGGTCATCAAGCTATTTATTGATTTCACTTTAAGCCCCAAGGGTCAGCAGCAATTCATAGAGACCGGCTTTGTGCCGGTGGGAGCAACAATTGGCCAGAAAGATTAGCGAATACGTTATAGAATCGTTCATCAGGCTAAGCGGCTTTTTGGTCATTATTTTCGTATTTTTGATATTTTTGTTTCTGCTGCGAGATTCTTTATCTTTGTTCAGTGCCTATAAAGTAGGGAAATTTTTGTTTGGCAGTAACTGGTTGCCCATTTCCGAACCGCCCAAGTTTGGTATTGTGCCGCTCCTGCTCGGTTCGATATACGTTACGGCCTGGGCCATCGTTATCTGTGTGCCTGTGGGCGTTGCAGCAGCTATGTTTATTGCCGAGGTCGCCCCTCCGTCTCTAAAGCATATCTTAAAGTCGCTGGTCGAGATTTTAGCTTCGATTCCGAGCGTTGTTTTAGGATTCATCGGCATTGTGTGGCTAAGCCCGTTTCTGAAGCACACCTTTGCCTTGCCGACCGGTATGTGCGGACTGACCGGAAGTCTGCTGCTGGCTTTTATGGCGATGCCAACGATTATCAGCATTTCCGAGGACGCCCTGGTCGGCGTGCCAAGAGCTTATAAGGAGGCGGCCTTTGGCCTCGGCGCTACGAGATGGCAGGCACTGTGGCGGATTGTCCTGCCCGCGGCTTCGCCAGGCATTATTGCCGGGGTGATGCTGGGAATCGGCAGGGTCATCGGAGAAACAATGGTCGTAATGATGGTTACCGGCAACTCACCTGTTATACCGACATCTATCCTGCAGCCGTTGAGGACACTTACGGCTACAATCGCCGGTGAAATGGGCGAAACCGTCAGCGGCTCGGAGCATTATTTCGCCCTTTTTGCCGTGGGCGTGGTCCTGTTTATAATAACCTTCATAATAAATTTCATAGCCGACAGTTGTCTGCGGAGGGCAAGAAAATGAACGCTGCGAAGATGCGCGAAAAAATTGCCTTCTCTATTCTCGGATTAGCTACGCTGTTTGTCGTCATTCCGATTCTGATGATAATTTTATACATAGTCAAAAACAGCATCGGCGCTATAAACTGGGAATTCATCACACAAGCACCCCGCAATGGAATGAAAGAAGGCGGCATCTTTCCAGCAATAGTCGGCACCATTGTGCTGGTGGTCGGCACAATGCTGTTTTCTTTGCCTTTGAGCGTATTGTCTGCGATTTACCTTGTCGAATATGCCAAAGATAATTTCTTCACACGTTTGGTTAAGCTGTCTGTCGTAAATCTTTCTGGGATTCCATCGATTGTATACGGTCTTTTCGGATTTACGCTGTTTGTGCTGTTTTTGAAGTTAGGCACGTCGATACTGGCCGGCTCGTTGACGCTTGCCATAATGAGTTTGCCTGTCATTATTACCGCCACCAAAGAGGCCCTCGAATCGGTACCCCTTAGCTTCCGGGAAATCAGTCTATCCCTGGGAGCCACCCGGTGGCAGACGGTGCGGTATTGCGTCCTGCCTTATGCGATACCCGGCATCCTCACCGGCACTGTTCTAAGTTTGAGCAGGGCGGCAGGAGAAACGGCCCCAATCCTGTTTACGGTCGCTGCATTTTATCTGCCCCGCCTGCCGCGTTCGGTTTTCGACCAGGTTATGGCGCTGCCATACCATCTTTATGTAATCGCTACGCAGGTGCCAAATATACCGGTGGCACTCAGTTTCGCTACCTGCTTTGTCCTTATAGCATTGGTGTTCCTTATGAATTTGGTAAGCATAATCCTTCGCTCACACTTTAGAAAAAAGAAACTATGGTAAAAGAGGCGGTAATAAAAACTGTGAACTTAAATTGCCGCTATGGCGCGCTGCCGGTTTTGAAAGACCTGAACCTGGAAATCTACCGAAACGAGATTTTCGGGATTATTGGGCCTGCCAACAGCGGTAAAACAACTTTTTTACGGGCATTGAACCGGCTTAATTATCTTAATGCGTCATACTCGCAAAGCGGCGAAATTTTCTTCGCAAGTCAGAATCTCAAAGGCATAAGCGATAGTATCCTGCGAAAAAAAATCGGCATTATTTTTGCCCTGCCTCAGGTGCTGCCTGTAAGCATTTATAACAATATTGCTTATGGCCCCAAAGTTCACGGCATTACCGAAAAAGACACAATCAATCAAATTGTCGAAGACGCTTTGAAAAAAGCATATCTCTGGGACGAGGTGAAGGACCGCCTCGGCACGCCGGCTGTGAAACTTTCCGGCGGCCAGCAGCAGCGGCTCTGCATAGCAAGGACTCTCGCAGTCGAACCGGAAGTGATTCTCTATGACGAGCACTGCTCAGGGCTTGACCCTGTCTCAACGGCAAAAATTGAAGATGCTATGCAGCAGTTGAAGAAAAACTATACGCAGATATTAGTGACGAACAACACCAAGCAGGCGGCACGGGTAAGCGAGCGATGTGCTTTCTTTTTGATGGGCGAGCTGATTGAAATCGATGAGACAGCCACACTTTTCACTGAACCGAAAGATAAACGCACAGACGATTATATAACCGGCAGATTTGGTTAATTATGGAATTTGCACCAAAAATCGAAACAGTCGGCCTGAATCTCCACTACGGCGATTTTCCGGCATTGCAGGATGTGAATATAAAGATTCCGGCTCAGAATATTACCGCCATAATCGGCCCTTCCGGCTGTGGCAAATCCACGCTGCTGCGTTGCTTTAACAGAATGAACGACCTTGTCGAGCATACCAGGGTCGAAGGCGGCATAATCATTGATGAACAGGACATTCTCAGGACGGAGGCAGACCTGATTTCCTTACGCAGAAAGGTGGGAATGGTCTTTCAAAGACCTAATGTCTTTGACCTGTCAATCTACAATAATCTCAGGTTTGGCCTGCGGATCCATCGAATGCTGAATAGAAAGGACGAAGTGATGGATGCTATTCGGCAGGGCCTTGAGCATGTCGGGCTTTGGCAGGAGCTTAAAGACAAACTCAGAAAGAACGCCCGCACTCTTACACTCGAGCAGCAGCAGCGACTGTGTATCGCCAGGGTGCTGATTTTGAAGCCAGAGATAATCCTGCTCGATGAGCCCTGCTCGGCGCTGGACCCTGTCTCGACGCTTAAAATCGAGGATTTACTGCGGGTATTGAAACAGGAATATACGCTGGTAATCGTAACTCATAATATGCAGCAGGCTGCCAGGGTCTCGGATTACACGGGGTTTATGTATTTAGGGCAGCTTATAGAATTTGGAGATACAAGCCAGGTTTTTACTAATCCGAAAGAAAAACTTACCGAAAACTATATAAGCGGCCATTTCGGCTGATTTACGGAGACAATCAAAATGAGAGAAAGTTTCGAAAAACACATTAAAGGGCTTAACGAAAGCGTCGTCGCAATGAGCGAGATGGTTGCTACTGCAACCAGCCGGTCCGTCAAGGCGCTGGAAGACCGCGATGTCAAAGAAGCCAAACGAATTATTAAAGACGATTTGCTTATCAACAGTAAGCGATGGCAGATTGAGGAAGAGTGCATCGACCTTATCGCCCTGCAGCAGCCGGTCGCTAGTGACCTGCGAGAAATCATAGCAGTCCTGAGTGTTATCACCGACCTGGAACGAATGGGTGATTACGCCGAGGGGATTGCCAAGATCGTGATTATGCTTAGCAGTGAGCCGCTCATAAAGTCGCTTGTTTTCACTCCTAAAATGGCTGAAAAGACCGTCGATATGCTCCGGCGAAGTATGCAGGCCTTTGTCAAAAGAGACGCCAAAACTGCAAATGCCATCTGCAACGAAGATGATGAGGTGGACAAACTCTACGATCAGGCCTATCACGACCTGCTGATGCGGATGATTAAAGACCCGGGTGTGATATCAAAGGCAACGCCTCTTATCTGGGCCGCACATAATCTCGAACGAAGCGCCGACCGGGTCACTAATATCTGCGAGCGAATCGTTTTCCTGGCTACGGGGACAATGCCTCAGGCGAACGTCTCGCGGTATTGAGAGATTTGCTTAGTGGTCGTCCTCAATGCCGGTGATAGTTGCGTCAAGGCCCATCAGGATGGTTCTAACCGCCGGGTCGTTAACCAGCTCGTTTCTTCTTTGGCCGATGGTTTTGTTTTGTTTCTCGATACTTGATGTTTGTTTCTCGATGCTTGTTGGCTGTTGCTTGTTGATTGGTTCGGTTTGCTTATCCGTATCTGTTGTTGTGTTTGGATTAGCTATTTGCTTTTTTTTTATGGGGCCGGCCTTCAACTGTGAGAGAAGCTCATCGACGTTCAGAAAATGCTCGCTTAAGGCAAATCGCAGCAATGAAGCATCTAAAAGCGCCCTTGGTGTGTCGCTGTTTTTGAGTGTCCATCGCAATCTTTCAAGTGTGGTTATGTTGTAAATAAGGGCAGCGACATCGAATTTTTCCGCCAACCGGCCTGCCTGCTGCCGTTGCTCAGCGGTCAAAACCAAAAGTTCGCTTTCGGTCCCTGCGGATTTTATCACCATTAAGTCCCGCATATAATCGATAAGCGAATCGACGAGCTGCACCTCGCCTAACCCTGCGTTGATTAAATCCTCCGCAGCAGTAAGTGTTCCTGCTGCGTCGCCGTCGCCGATTTTGGCAATGAGATTATAGATTTTTTCACTGTTCGGACAGCCGAGAAACTCCTCAAGCAGCCCAGTGGTCAGGGGTTCGACACCGGTGCTTATCAATCTATCCAGCAAACTCAAGCCGTCTCTCATCGAGCCGTTTGCCATTTTCGCCAAGGGTAAAATTAAATCCTCTTCATATTTTATCTTTTCCTGTTCGAGTATGGACTTGAGCTGGCCGGCGATGAGATTGGGATTTATATTGTTAAAATCGAACCTTTGACAGCGGGACTGAATTGTAGGGATGACTTTGTTCGGCTCGGTAGTTGCGAAAATGAACTTAACGTGACTGGGCGGCTCTTCCAGTATCTTCAGCAGCGCATTAAATGCTGACGTGCTGAGCATATGAACTTCGTCGATAATATAGATTTTGAATCTCGCCCGTGCAGGCCGGTAAATTGCGTTCTCGCGCAGTCTGCGGACTTCCTCGACACCGTTGTTTGATGCACCGTCGATTTCGAGGACATCGATATCTTCGCCAAGATTGACTGCTATGCAGCTTTCGCACTTACAGCACGGCTCTATGGTAGGAGCTTCGACGGCAAGGCAGTTGAGGGATTTCGCCAGGATCCTCGCCATAGTCGTTTTGCCGATGCCGCGAGTGCCGGCAAACAGATAAGCGTGTGCGACTTTGCCGGTCTTTATAGCGTTTTTGAGCGTCTGGGCGATAGGGTTCTGGCCGACAACGTCATCGAACCTTTGCGAACGATATTTGCGTGCAAGAACAGTATAAGCCATTTTCAAAAGGTGGCCGGGTTTGCCACGGCACAGCCAAACACACGCTTATGGCTGCTCGGTTCCCCGCCTGACCAGATTCACGGGCTCGGCCTGCATGGGACCCGGCCAAAAAATTTATTATTGACTATTTTCTATTGGCTATTTTTAATGTTTTTTAATGATAAATAATCTATAATAAATAATCAATAGTAAACAGTCGATTTCCAAGGGGATTTATAATGAAAGTCACAATCGAAGATACCTGCACTTCCTGCGGATTATGCGTGGACACCTGTCCGGAGGTCTTTGAGATGGGGCCGGATATGGCACAGGTCATTGTCGATGAGGTTCCGCCGGAATTCGAGGGAGCCGTTCAGCAGGCCGCTGACGAGTGCCCCGTCGAAGCAATTATCATCGAGTAGGTCAACCAGACAATTCCCGGCTTCTGTCGCGGGCTTTTTTGACAGCCGCCTCAACCAGCGGGCCAAATTTGCCTTTTGCCAAAACTTTTAGTGCCGCCTCGGTTGTGCCGCCGGGCGAGGTAACCTTTTGGCGAAGCTGTGCGGGACTTTCGCTTCTGCTGTCGGCTTCAACCGCAAGTAAAGCGGCGCCTTTGGCGGTCTGCAGAACCAAATCCTTCACCACATCGTCAGGCAAACCCAATTTGCCGCCGGCTTTTATCATTTCCTCCATTAAAAGAAAATAATAGGCGGGACCGCTGCCGCTCACAGCCGTTACAGCATCGATAAGGTCTTCGTTATCAACGACAACTACCTGCCCAACTGCTGAGAATACAGCTTTTGCCTTTTTGAGCATCGGTTTTGCTTTGGTGTTAGCAAATAGAGCGCTTGCCCCTTCGCCAATTAGAGCGGGCGTATTCGGCATTGCACGAATTATCGCCACAACACCCAGAACGTTGGCGATTCGGCTGGTTTTCACGCCTGCTGCGATTGATATAACCAGCTTCCTGCTGCTGATTGCACCTTTTATGCTCTTCAGCGCCTCAGTCATATTTTGCGGCTTGACGCTCAAAACGATAATATCTGCCTTGCCTGCAAGCTCACGGTTGTCCTTTGCCGGCTTGACTTTATATTTCCGGGCGAGCTGTTTTAGGCGTTCCGGACGGACATCGCTTATAAAGATATTTGCAGGTTTGTATAATCCTGCGGTGATTATGCCCTTTATCAAAGCTTCAGCCATATTTCCGCTGCCGAGGAAACCGATTGTCTCCGCTCCCGTAAGGGATGGCCTATCCATTCTTTCTCCTTGCCAAAAACGGCCTCGAATTTATAATCTTAATCGTCAAGATGACTTACACCACAGCAATTTCTTTTTGTAAATATAAAACCAAATGGAGGCAATGGCAATGCAAAAACAAGTCGAATACGAAAAGGCGCTAAAAACCAAATATCCCGAACAGGTGGTAATCGCCATCGCCAAAGACAAAAACGGCCGTGCAAATCCTGTAACGCTGGGCTGGACAATGATAGTTTCGGGCGAACCGCCGATGATGGCGATAGCTGTCTATAAGGGGCACTATTCAATCAAAACTGTCAGGCACTCAAAATGTTTTACAATTTGCTACCCGTCAGCAAAGATGGCCGATGCTGCTCTATTTTTCGGCTCACGCTCGGGCAGAAATACAGATAAATTCGCTGAGTTTACCTGTAAGACCTCCCCTGCCAGAAAGATTGATTCGCTTTTGCTTACCGACGCCGTCGCCAATTTTGAATGTCGGCTCGTTTCTGAAACAAAAGCAGGCGACCATATAATTTTTGTTGGCCAAGTCGTCTGCTCGCACGTCAACACCAAATGCAAAAAACGCCTTTACTCCCTCGGCTCAGGACATAATTTAGGACCGGTTTCATAAAAAAACCAACTTTTACGGTTAGCCCCCAAGTTTATCTTGGGGGTTTTCTTTAACTGTCTTTAGCCAGCGTTAACGTACCAGTTCAAATTTAATGGTAAACTTACCGTCCACGAACGTCTCATCTAATACTCGAAAATGGGCCGGCTCAGATGTTTCTCCCTCTTGAATAACAATGTTCTTTGAAGCACAGATTTCTTCTATTTGTCTCAGCATCCAGGATCTCGCTTCTGGTCCTTTGCCTTTTACAGATATATAACCCGTTTTTGTTTCTGCGTCGTATTTAAACTCGATTGGCTCAGATGCCTTTGATGGCTCCTCTCCGGTAGCAGGCAAGCTCGGATGGTTAGCAATGGTCTTCCTTGTTCTTTCTATGAATTGCTCCGCCTCTTCATCGCTCATACCGAAAGTATAGATAAAAGTATTTCCACTTTGGTCTTTTCCGCTGCCCCATCCCGAAGAACGAGACAAACGGGTAAATTCAGCGTTTACTACGCGTCCATCATCGAACGTTAGTAACGCTTCTCCTTTTCGGCCCTCAGAACGCAAAGTCGGAGGGATATGAGTTAACCAGGACCTTCCCTTGCCTTTGATTTTACTGTTAACACCTTCTATGTTGATTCTGGAAGAGCCTGTAAACCAAGTTACAGCCGTTCCTCTGAAAAGCTCATTATGGTCGTCAAAAGAACCTACAACAGGATAGGTAACACAACCCTGAGAAAAAAGTAACAACATAGGCGCTAAAAACAAAATCGCTTTTGTCCACATTTGTCCGCCCTTTCAGAAATTATCCTGATAAAAAATATTATCGGTTTTTCGTCAGCCAAACGTAAGCCAAAAAGTCGCTATTTCGACCAATCCGCGTTAATACAGAACGTTATGGTTAAAATCGGAACGGCTTTTGCGGTTAGCCCCCAAGTTTATCTTGGGGGTTAGCAATCTCAAAAATGTTTAGCCCCGAAGCCTGCTTCGGGGTTCATTTGGGTTCGTTTTTCCATCGGCGTAAATTATAGATTTTTGCTGTAATTCTTTGTTTTGCAGTTGGTTATATTCATCCTTAGCATTTCGAAAATGGGGTCGTTTCGCAGTTTGTATGTTTGATGATGTTGAAAATTATAAAATTCTTGACATTCTGGATGGTAGAAGTAGAGTTAAGTTATTAGTAGAGCTATTATCTGTGTAAGTGTGTAGGTCTTCTGTATAGACTTACAAAGGAAGAGGAGTGGTGAGAGAGCTTTTTCTTGTTTCCTGCCAAGCTTTCCCCCCACAAATACCAAAAAAGATGGTTTTTGGAAGAGGAAGAGAATGAAAACAAACCATCAACAAATCAGTATGGTGTTGCTCACCGTGACCATGCTGGTCTTGTTGGCCAGTGCCACCGCACACGCAGATAACATTTACGTATCATGTTCTGTTGGCGGGATAATTGAGAAATTCGATTCGAGCGGAAACAGATCTACCTTCGCCTCGGGCTTGTACGAACCTATGGGGCTTGCCTTTGACAGCAGCGGCAATCTCTATGGGACCAATTATGATTATGGCGGCGGGACAATTGTGAAATTCGACTCAAGCGGAAACGGGACCACCTTCGCCTCGAGTTCGGTCTTGCATCCTCATGGTCTTGCGTTCGATAGCAGCGACAACCTCTATGTGGCCAATTATGACTACGGGACGATTGTGAAATTCGATTCGAGCGGAAACAGGTCTACCTTCGCCTCGGGCTTGAACTGCCCTATTGGTCTTGCCTTTGACAGCAACGGCAATCTCTACGTGGCCAACAATGGCAACAGGACGATTGAGAAATTCGATTCGAGTGGAAACAGGTCTACCTTCGCCTGGTGTTTGGGTTATCCTTATGGTATTGCGTTTGACAGCAGCGGTTGTCTCTACGTGGCTGATTTGTATGGGACGATTGAGAAATTCGATTCGAGCGGAAACAGGGCACTCTTTGCCTCGGGTTTATCCAGCCCGTCGTTTATTGCGACGCAGGTTCCCGAGCCCGCGACGCTCTTGCTGCTTGGTTTAGGTGGTTTGGCTTTGCTGCGGAAACAGAGAAAGTGAAGACTATTATTTGCTAAATCAAAGGGCTGTAGGCACATTACTCGCGACCCTTATTTTATTCTTGGAACTTTCAACACTTCGCGTTCTTCGCGCCTTCCGCGGTTAAAAATTTCAATCAAAACCGTTGGTACTTAGATGCCTAAAAATCCTTTTTCCTAAATTTTTTTATCTTTTTAGCTGCAAGCACTTAGCCAAAATCTCCCCCTCAAAAAACCCCATTATTTTCGCATCAAACGCGCATGTTCGCCCTAATTATAGAGGGGACGCATTCTGCCACTTATGTGATTTAGTATTTAGAGTTTAGGATTTGTTTATGACTTAGATTTAGAATTCTCTGTAGTCTGGTGTCTGGCGTCTGTTGTCTGCCTTAGGCGGCTGCGGAGATTTTCTGCGCAGAGCGGAAAAATCAATCAAAATGAACAAAATATGTCAAACAAAGCCAATTTTTCAAAAAGTCAAATGTTTATAACCTCAATAAAAATAATGAATTACAGCGAAAATTTGAAAATGGACACTTGGTCAAAACAAACCCAAACAAAGCCAATTTTATCAGCCGGTAAGGAGTTCGAATTCTTCGATGCTCAGGGAGTTTCGCAACTTCTGCAAAGCACTCAGCTCGAGCTGGCGGACGCGTTCCTTAGTCAGGCCGAGGTCCTGGCCGATTTGCTGCAGGGTCTTTTTGTTCTTTCTGATAAGTGAGCCAACCAGGCCGAAATGATTTAAGATTATATACTGCTCGCGCTGGTCAAGCTCATCCTTGATGACCTGCACCAGACTGTGGCGCGCCCGTTCGATTACTGCAGAGTCCGCTTTTGCCATCTTCAAAAACGGCAGGATATTTGCCAATGAGCCCGCTTTTTCCCGAGTAAGCTCCGTGCTTTTGCCGGATACCTTCGCATACTCTTTGGCTATGCTCAATGAAGCAGTCTTGCTGAATCGAACGGCTTTTGTATAGTCGAATTCTTCGACTGCTTTAATCAGTGCAAAATTACCTTTGCTCACCAGCTCCAGGAAATTAGCCCCACCGGCAGCATGTTTGCCTGCGATGCTGACAACGAGCCGCAGGTTTGCCTCGATTATCGTCTTTTTGATTGCTTCCGCCTCGGCCAAACAGTTTTCTATTTTCTCCAGCCGGTCGCTGTGAACCTGCGCAGGCTTCATACCGGCTCTGGTTACACAAGCTGAATATTTCAGGTAGTTATATCTGCGGAACAGCTCGACCTCACGTTCTCGATTCAGCACAGGGGTATCTCTTAATGCCTGCAGATACTGGGGCAGAAGAGACTCGCTGGCTAACTCCAATGGCTCAATACTTTTCGGGGGAAGAGGTTTTTCCACGCCGATGGGTTTTGCGAGGATTTTCTGCCTTGCGTTTTCTCTGAGGAACTCGTCGCTGGCGACAAATTCAATTTTTTTAGCCAGAAGCGCTCTTGCCCTTTGCTGATTTATAAGCCGGTATATCGAGCTTTTACTGCGACTGAAGCGATTCATCAATTCTTTGACGTCGCAGCCTTGTTTGAACATTTTATAAAGTTCGGCGGCTTCAGCCGGGCTGGTTACACTCGACGGCTCGTGGAAAATAGGTTTATCAGGATTGGCCTTTTCGTAGTTTAGGAGCGTGTACCTGATGGTTTCGTGTGCCTTGCCGAGCTTGGCTGCTATTCGGTCTATGATTTGGTAACGGCTGAGTGTGGTCGCCCCTGCAAGCGCCTTCGCTTGTTTTATAACCAGCTGTTTTTCTTTCTTCGTCAGCCGCTTAAAAGTTTTTGCTTTGGCAACAAGGTTTGGATTTTCCTTTAGGAATCTATCGACTGATGACTGCAAAAAACCGAGGCGTTTTTTGCCGTCATCGAAAATAAATTTTCGTGCAATCAGGCCTCGTTTTCGCCAGCGATGAATCGTCTTTATTGAAACGTCAAAGGAAGCTGCGAGTTCTTCAATAGTATAAACTTTTTGGTTCTGCTCCGTGGCCGCAAGAGCAAGCTGACTGCTCATCTTGGCGATGAAAATCCTCAGGTCCTCTGCAAGCTCATCGCCTTTTATGGGCTGCTGTTCCGGCAGAGCTTTAGGATGGAAACCGGTGATATGAAAACAGACGAACTCAAAAGGATACTCCCTGTCGCTTTTGATAATTGCCAGGAGCTTTTCAGCGGCGTCGAGCTGTTTTCGGAGGTGTTTCTGGGGCGTAAAACGAAGCTGAACCAGCAACTGCGCTAAATTTTGATTCTTTATCTGTCGCATATAACCAAGTGTCTATTTTACCAGATTGGGCGCAAAAAAACAGCGTTTTTTACGCTGTTTTTGGATTTTATCGTCAAGATGGCTTACGCCATCGCAGGATTAAGATGTTCAGCGAATCTTAGGCGATGAGGTTTTTGGCTACATCGACAGCCGAAGCGGCATCCGGTGCATAGCCGTCAGCGCCGATTTTATCAGCGTAGCCCTGCGTTACCGGTGCGCCGCCTATCATAATCTTAGCCGAAATGCCAGCATCTCTCAGGACCTTCAGGGTCTTCTCCATAGCAGGCATTGTTGTAGTCAAAAGTGCGCTCATACCAACCAACTGGGCATCCTCGGCCCTGACCCGCTCAACAAACACCTCAGGCGTAATATCGACGCCGAGGTCAACAACATCGAAGCCGGCGCCTTTTAACATCATCGCCACTAAATTCTTCCCAATATCATGCAAGTCCCCTTGAACGGTCCCTATCAGGAACTTTCCTATCGGCTCGACGCCGGCCCTGGCGAGCTCTGGCTCAAGAATTTCCATCGCCGATTTCATCGCCCGGGCGGCAATAAGCACCTCAGGTATATAGACCTCATTCTTTTTGAAGCGGTCGCCAACAACGTCCATACCTGCAATTAATCCGTCATCGAGAACGCTTTTGGCTGCTGCGCCCTCATCAAGTGCTGCTCTGGTAATCGCCACCGCAGCATTCTGGTCACCTTTAATAATTGCATCAGCCAGCGCTTTCAAATCCGCCATCTCTGTCCGCCTCACAATAATCTTCAACCCGCTTACATCTACTTTTCTCACAACCAAAGCCAGAATTAAACATTATTTCGCAATCTAAAACAAGCTATAAATTAAACTTCTAAAATACGTTCGCAATTTTACGATGAAATAGCAGCATAGAAAAGCAAACTTATACTATTTGCAAAAATCCCGGACAGTGATATATTTACTACTTTGCTGTCCCAGCATACGGTTGCTCCAGCAATATCATAGACAGCAGGACACTTGTAGTTTTAAGTTTTTAGTTACGAAATATGAGTAATTACATAGTTTTAGTAAAACAGGTTCCCGACGTAACGCAAATTACCGACAATGCGTTCGACCCTGAGACCGGAACGCTCATTAGGAGCCGGCTGGCCAGCGTAATAAACGAGCTGGACTCGCAGGCGCTGGCTTTTACAAACTATATGAAAAAAATCAGCGCCGACGCAAACGGCAAAATCATTGTCTTGACTATGGGGCCGCCGATGGCCGAAGAAGTTCTGCGATACAGTCTAAGCAGATGCGCTGACATAGCGGTGCTATTGACCGACAAAGCTCTGGGCGGAGCCGATACATGGGCGACGGCGAATCCACTGGCCTATGCCATCAGAAGAATAGTTAAGGATTTCTTCAAAAACAACGACGATTATTATGTGATTTGTGGGATGCAATCAGTAGATGGCGATACCGCTCAGGTACCTCCGCAGATTGCTGAGGAGTTGTCTCTGCCGTGCATAGCCTACGCCACCAAGGCTGAATTCAAGGACGGCCGTTTTGAACTCACACGCATTATCAGCGGCGGCAGTCAAGTAGTTGCTGCTAAAAAATTACCAGCGGTGGTCACCGTTGCCAAATACGAATATCCGCTTTTTGCGACGTTCGCAGCAACACGGCGGGCAAATGAAATGGAAATTGTTCGCTGGAGCGGTGACGATATCAAAGCGACTTATGTCGGCGCTAAAGGTTCAAAAACAACCGTAATTCGAGTTTTCCCGCCGGGTAAAAGCACCAGAAAGTGTAAACAGCTCAGCGATGCAAAAACATTGGCCAAAATGCTTGTTGACAGCTTCAAAAGCAGCGGGGCAGGACCTGACCACGGTGACAACAGTCAAACAAGTCGCTATGTTTTGCCGAGCAGGCGGGCGGACAGGTTTGAGAGAAACTTCGAAAAAACAAAAAAGGAAAACGAGGATTTTGAGATTCTATCCCGGACAATAAAGGAATTAGGCATTAGCGAAATCAGCCGGATTGATGAATCTATTAAGAAAAAGATACTTGCTGCTGCAGGAGCGCATTTCCATAAGGGAGCATTGGAAGATATGATAAACGGCCTGAAGTCGACCGAACCCAGTTTTGCCAGCGAGGTCTGGGTCGTCGCTGAGCACAATTCCGGCGCGGTACATCCGGCAACGTTTGAGCTTATAGGCAAGGCCCGCGAGCTTGCGGATTCCTTAGAGACCAAAGTAGGCGTATGCCTGGCAGGGTATAAGGTCGAGACGATGGCAAAAGAATTAATCGCCGCCGGTGCAGACAATATCTACATTATCGACGATAAACTGCTGAGTGTATTCGACCCCGCTGCATATCGCAAAGCTATTGCCGATTGCATAAGCACACATTGGCCGCAAATCGTCCTGTTCGGCGCGACAGCACAGGGCAGAATGCTGGCGCCAATGGTCTCCTACAGAGTTGGCTGCGGACTTACCGCCGACTGCACTTCATTCGATATCAGGGATAGTTCTCGAACAGGCCGAATAGCCATCCTCCTGCAGACAAGGCCCGCCCTGGGCGGCAATGTTATGGCGACTATCTGCACCAAAGATTCAAAGTCGCAGATGGCCACGGCAAGACCGGGAGTTATGAAAAGACTGCCGCCGGATGAGTCGAGAACAGGCAAAGTCATCAAACACGATGTCCGGCTTTGCGACGATGATATTAGTCTGGAAATTATAAAAACGGAACTGGGAACCGGCGCCGTGAACTTCAACGTTGAGGTAATTGTCAGCGGCGGCAAGGGAATGCAAAGCCGGGACAACTACGAACAGCTTGTAGGCTCGCTCTGCGATTGTCTCAGCGACAAGCTGGACACGCAGGTTGAAAGAGGCGCATCGCGTGCAGCAGTGGAGCAGGGCTTTGCCGAACGCATACACCAGGTAGGGCAAACCGGCACTTCCGTCGGGCCGAAACTTTACATCGCTTTGGGAATATCCGGCGCAATTCAGCATATGATAGGCGTTGCGAATACCCAGACCATAATCGCCGTCAACAGCGACCCAAACGCACCGATATTTAAGCAGTGCGATTACTATATTGTCGGGGACGCAGAAGATATAGTGCCACAGATGGTTCAGGAATTAGAGGCCGAATAAAAAGTGTCAAACAATAAAGACTACAACAAGGTGCAGGTTTTGATAGTTGGCGCGGGGCCGGCAGGATTGGCATGCGCAATACAGCTCAAGACGCAAAAGCCGGACATAGATGTTTGCGTGATAGAAAAGGCCGCCGACCTGGGCAATCACAATCTCTCCGGCGCAGTTTTGGAAGCTGAACCGCTGCATGCGCTGCTGAACTCGGCTGTTCCGGGATGGCAGGATAGTGAGTTGGCGAAAGACGTGTTGGCAAAGAAAGTCAGCAAAGATAATGTGATGTTCTTTCTGGGAAAGAATATGTCATTTAATATCTTCTTTGCGATTAAGCTTGCCAGGAAACTCGGTCTGGGCTTTGGCCAAATGATACACAAAGGTGACTATATTGTATCGATAAGCAAGCTGACTAAATGGATGGGGCAGATTGCAAAAGGTCTTGGCGTTGAAGTGCTGACCGGCTTTGCGGCTGAAGACATCTTTCTTGACGAATCGGCAAATACAACAAAAGGCATCAAGCTCGTTGACCAGGGGCTTGATAAAGAAGGTAAAGAGCAGCCGAACTTCGTCGAAGGCAAAATCATAAGCGCCGATTTCATTGTGCTTGCCGAGGGTTGTGACGGGCTTTTGACCGAAAAATTCATAGAAAAAGCAGGTCTGCAAAGACAGTCGCCTCAACTCTACTCGGTGGGTATTAAGGAACTTGTAAAGGTAAGCAGCGAGCAGTATAGGAAATTCACTTCGGGGCGCGTCGTTCACGCTATGGGTTATCCCATCTGGACGCCGGTTTTCGGGCCGGGGATGTTCGGCGGCGGGATAATGTATCCGGCTGGTGATGATAATATTGCCATTGGTATGATTGTAGGCGCCGACTGGAAATACTGCGATTTTAACCCGGAGGACGCCCTGACAAACTTCAAAAATCATAAGTTTGTAAAACAATTTATCGACGGCGGGATAGTGTCAGAGGCCGGCGCAAAAATGATTCCTGAAGGCGGATACTATGCTATTCCAAGAGACACACAAACAGGTTCTATCGGCAAAGGTAATTGTGTAATAGTTGGTGACAGTGCCGGCTTTGTGAACATGCTCAAAATCAAGGGACTGCACAACGCTATTGATTCAGGAACATCAGCGGCAAAGGCAATCGTTGAGACACAAGAGCTGCCCCGGACCGCAGCGGCCAGATATACCGAGCTAATTGACCGCTCGAATGTTGCCAAAGAGATGAAGTCGGCAAGGAACTTCCGCCAGACGGTTGCGAAGTTCGGGCCTTTGCTGGGGATGCCGCTTTCTATTTTGGGCGGCCTCTTGCCTCGGTTTAAGATTGAAAAAGATTATAAAGCGATGACTACTGCTCGGTACAGGTTAAAGCCCAAACAGCAATTCGACAAGGACACCTTTACGGCAATGGCGGCAACCGAACATCGCGAGGAGCAGCCCAGCCACCTTGAAATTTTAGACAGCAATATCTGCCGAACGAAATGCACGCCGAGGTTCAACAGTCCCTGCATTACATTCTGTCCTGCGGGGGTATATGAAACAGTTCACGACGTGGTAAAGCCGGCCAATCCGTCAAACTGTCTGCATTGCAAGACCTGCCAGAGAAAATGTCCCTTCGACAATATCAGATGGACCTGCCCCGAAGGCACCGGCGGGCCGCGTTATAAACGATTGTAAAAGGAACAATAGTTATGTCTCTGACAAAATTCATCAGAGATATGCAGAGCAGATTTGAAGCAATTCCAGCTCCTGCCGCCATATTCTATGATGCCGTCCCTGCCAGGATTCTTCGAAAGCCGGAGGTAAAAATAGCTAATGAGATAATCGAAAAGATAAAAAAGGGAACTGTTGTTGATTTAGGCTCAGGCACAGGTTTTTTGTCGATAGAGATAGCAAAGAGGGCGCTAGGGCTGCAGGTTTATGGCATAGACCTCAGCAGGCAAATGGTCAAGATAGCAAAACGTCATGCTCAAGGTATTGAGAATGTTCAATTCGAATTTGGCGATGCCGCTGCTCTACCTTTTGAGGCTGACTCGATTGATTTTATCGTCAGCACCGGCTCACTGCATCACTGGAACAGGGCGGGCAAGGTGTTTGATGAGTGCTATCGTGTTTTGAAAAAAGATGGAGAAGGGTGGATATATGACCCTTGCCGGGATGCTCTCAACGAGAATGTCGAGCAGGCAAAGAAGGATTACGGATTTTTGGTTTACCTGATTTTAACTAAAGTCACCGAGCTTCACGGTTTTAGTCGGCAGGAATACGACAGCAGGATTAAAGCTATTTTAGACCAGACCGCATTCAAAGGTAATTATCAGATGGAACTAACGGACATCTGGATGAAAACTACACTCCAGAAGAGGAAACAAACGAAGACAAACGCAACGGAGCAGCCAATATATTTATGATGTTTGAGCCGCCGGCAGGTAAAAGATATGTAAGGGTAACCGAGCATCGAGCCAGCAAAGGTTGGGCCTGGTGTGTGCGACAGC